>Ga0209160_1000109_pt1 | contig 56241 bp, 51 predicted proteins | sample GraSoiAngelo_153_FD_186167 | JGI IMG/M metagenome (GOLD analysis project Ga0209160, IMG submission 186167) | Grasslands soil microbial communities from the Angelo Coastal Reserve, California, USA - 14_1009_12_40cm (SPAdes) (version 2) | ecosystem: Environmental > Terrestrial > Soil > Grasslands ...
GTCGGTCGCGACCCATACGTACGACCGATCGACCGCCACGTCGCGCACGGCGGACGGGAGGTCGAGCGGCACGGCGAGGGTACGGAACGTGGTGTGCGGGATGTCCCAGAACGCCAGCCCGTTGGTCCCGCCGATCCACACTCCTCCGGCGTCGCCTGCGAGCGCGGTCACGCGTCCCAGCTCGGCGCGGGCACGCTGCAGCGTCCAGCGCCGGGTCGCGGGATCGCGCCAGGCGAACTGGTCGGGGGTGATGACGACGAGCGTGTCGCGTACCAGGGCCAGGGCGACGATCGGCGCCCGCAGCGCGGGCTGGTCTACGACGTCGGGCGGCGCTATCACCTCGGTCGTCCCCGGCACCACTAGGCCGAGCCCATCCCCCGACGTGCCGACCCAGAGGCTCTCCCGTACGGCGACCAAGCTGAGCACCGGCTGTCGCAATGGGCCGATCGGGACGACTCTCTCTTCGGTCGTCACCACGAACAACCCTCGCGCGGTCCCGACCCAGACGCCGTCCGGCGCCGGGGCCAGGGCGAGCGGGTTGTCCAGCTCGAACAGCTTGATCCGCGAGCCGCCGGCTTCGATCCTGACGACGCCCCGCTCGCACGCGAGCCAGAGCGATCGCCCGCTGGCGATCAGGCGCCGCCCTTCGACACACGGGAACCCGAGCGTGCCCGCGCCCTCGATCGCCGTGTCGGCCGAGAGGTCCGCGGCCACCCAGCTCAGCCCACGCCGCTCGCCCACCCGCCCCGCCGACGCGACCCAGGCGCCCCCCCCAGCCGCCGCGACCGCGCCGGCTCGCGTGGCGAGCAGGCCAAACGTGAGGCGGCTCCACTCGCCCGTCATCGGATCGATGCGGACCAGACCCATGCCGTCAGAGCCGAGGAACAGCTCGCTCCGGTCCGGAGAGCGAGCCGCGGCGGTGAAGCGAAAGCTTCGGAGACGCGGGTCCGTGAGGATGAGAGCCCGCATGGCGTCTGCCATCGGCGCCTGGTTGAGCGCGGCGCGGGGGTCGAGCGGCTCGATGCGCTGCCCGGGAGGTGGCAGCGGCCGCTCCTGCGTCGGGATCAGCGCGCCGCGGGGGAGGAATCCCCAGCCGATCGCGCTCTGCACGAAGATGCCGCCGGCTGGGTCGCGCGCGTCGAACATCAGGTTGACTACGCCACCCGGCACGAATCCCTGCTCCCACGTCCGCACGGTGGCGTCGTAGCGGGCCCACCCGTCAGCGGTGCCGAGCCAAACGGCGTCGCCAACGCCGTCCGCGAGCGCGACGCGGACGCGAGCCGCCGGATAGCCGTCGAGCGCGGTAACTGGGAGACGCCAGGTCCGCGCCTGGCGGTCGTAGATCGTGAGCCCATGCGTCGTCGCCGCGAATACGGTGAACGGCGAGACGGCGACCGCCTCGATGTAGGAGAAGTCGCTGATGAGGGCGCGGTCTTCGGGGCGCCAACGCTGACCGGAAAGATGGAATGACGGAACGATGGACAGCAAAGCGGCGACAAGCCGGCGCACGCCCGGCGACGAGCGGCACCTTCCATCGTTCCACCTGTCCATCGTTCCGCCTTTTCTCACTCCGTCTCCGGAAGCTCGAGCTCCGTGAGCAACGGAGGACCGGAGGGCCTCGCAGTCGCCCAGGCGCGCCAGATATCCGGGAGCGCAGCGAGCACGTCCGCCGGCCGGAGGCTGCGCGCCGTCCACTGCCTGGCCCCGTGCTCCGCGGCCCGACCCAGCACGTGGGCGCCGAGCGCGGCCGCTTCGGGGCCCGCGCTACCGCGCGCCAGGAACGCCCCGATGAATCCCGCGAGCAGGTCCCCCGAGCCGCCTGTCGCGAGTCCGGGGTTGCCGCTCGCCACTACGTGGATCGGCCCGCGCAGGTCCGCGATCACCGTGGGGACGCCCTTGAGGAGCACGGTCGCCTTGACCGTGTGCGCCGCCTTGGACACCGCGGCCCACCGGTCGTTCGCCGTGGCGTCGGCGAGCTGGTCGCCGAACTGGGCGCGGAACTCGCCGAGGTGGGGCGTGAACACCATCGGCCGCTCCGCCGCTCCCTGGAACAGCGTGAGCGCGTCCGCGTCCAGCACCGTGGGGACCGGGCGAAGCGCCAGGGCCGCCTTGAGAAACGGCGCGCGGTCCGGGTCGCGGCCCAGTCCCGGACCCACCACGAGCGCGTCGGCCCACTCGAGCGCCTCGGCGGCCGATGGCTCGAGCTCTGGCCCGAGCGCCGACTCGACCGTGAGCACGTCCGGCAGGCTGGTGCGCGCCGCCGCGATCGTCTCCGCTCCCGCCACGAGCTTCACCAGCCCGGCGCCGGCGGCGAGCGCGGCACGCGCGGCGTGCAGCGCGGCGCCGGTCATGCCGTTCGAGCCGCCCACCACCGTCACGCGGCCGCGATCGCCCTTGTGCATCGTGGGGGTCAGCTTGGGCAGCCGCGCCCCCGCCCAGGCGTCGGTGACGAGCACCGGCCACGACGGATCGGCGGGAGGGAGGCCGATGTCCACGACGACGAGCTTCCCACACCAGTCGCGCGCGAGCAGGTGGCCGCGGCGCGGGCCGCCGAACGTGACCGACACCGCGGCGCGGACCGGGCCGTGCGCCTCGCCGCTCGACAGATCGAGTCCCGTCGGACCGTCCACGGCGACCAGGGTCGCGCCATAGGTGACCAGGCGCTGGGCCAGGGCGAGCACGTCGCCGCGCGCCGGGCCGGACGCTCCGGTGCCGAGCAGCGCATCCACCGCGACGGCGGCGGCGGGCCACGGCTCGTCGCGACCGATCTCGCGCACCCCGTCCACGCGCGCCAGCGCCCGGTTGTCGATGGCGTCGTCGGTCTTGGGATCGAGCGCCGCCACGGAGACGGGCACGCCGGCGGCGTGCAACGCCCGCGCCACCACCCAGCCGTCGCCGCCGTTGTTCCCCGCCCCGGCGGCGATCAGCACGCCGCGGGCGATCACCTCGGGGAACTCGCGCACGATCACGTGGGCGACGGCGCGACCCGCCGCCTCCATCAGGACCCGCGAGGGAATGCGGTACTGCGTGCGGGCCGCCGAGTCCCACGCCGCGGCTTCGCTCGCCGAGAGCACGGGGATCGGGTTCACGGAATCACCACGCCGCCGTAGCCGACCACCGCCGCGTCGTCGCCCGTGGTCATCCCGGAGTGACTGTAATGCACGACCTCAGCGCGCGCCGCCCCCAACGTGCGCGCGGCGGCGACCACCGTGGCGGTCGGCGCGCGGCCGCACATCGAGATGCGCTCGCTCTTGCAGCGGCGCAGCAGCTCCTCGCCGTCCAGCGCGGCGACCGCCTCGAGCGCGCGCGCGTCTTTGCCCTGCGACACCGCGGCGGACTCGTAATGGGTCAGGTCGCTCGACGCGAGCAGCAGCACGGGTTCCGGCCAGCGCGCCGCGAGCGCCGCCAGCGCCTCCCCCAACCGGCGGCAGCCTTCCCAGGCGTCCCACGCCAGCACGACGGGAACGATCCGCACGTCGGCGCGGCGCAGCTGCAGGAAGGGCACCTCCACCTCCACGGCATGCTCCTGGGCGTGGGCCGCGTGATCGACGTCCACCAGCGGCGAGGCCTCGAGCAGCGCGCCCGCGAACCGCTCGTCCACCACGGCGTCACCCAGCGGAGTGCGAAACGCCCCCGCCTCCCACAGCGACGCGCCCCCACGGGCCGCGCACACACCGGTGTGGTTGGGGGCGAGGATCACGACCACGGGCGGGATGTCGAGACGGGCGAACACGTGGGCGGCGGTGAGCCCCGAGTAGAGGTAGCCCGCATGCGGCACCACGGCCGCGCGCGCCGGCGCGGGGCGCGCCTGGGGCACGGCCGCGAGCAGCTCGCGGACGGCGCGCTCCAGCTCGCGCTTCGTCCCCGGATAGAAGCGCCCGCTGACGGCAGGCGCGCGCACCGCGTCCAAGCGGTTACTTGGAGCTCTGGCCGATCGCGCGACCGAAGGAGATCTCCCCGTTATCGATGCGGATGTTGAACCCGCAGTCCGGGTTGCTGCAGACCCAGGCCTTGTAGGTGATCGGCGCCCCGTCGCGGCCGTAGTCCGATAACGGGATGAGCAGACCTTGCTGACACTTCCTGCAGGCGGGCCATTCCCTGGCGTCCGTGTTCATGCGGCACCCCCTTCACCCGATCCGGCGCCCGCTATTCCCGCGCCCCCTCCACCCCAGGCCAGCGGTACCCGGCCCGGAACACTTCCGCGAAATCGTACACGCGCTCGAAGTCCTCGCGCTTGTCGCTCGGTTGGCGCGCCAGCAGCCCCACGTCGATCAGGGCGAACACGATGTGCCCGAGGTCGTCGGTGCGGGTGATTCCCCAGTGGTGCAGCACGGTGGGCGCCAGCAGCCCGAACTGCTCGAGCGCGAAATCGCGGCAGGCCCAGGCGAGCTCCGCCCCGCTCAAGTGGCGGCGCGCCGGCAGCCTCCCCTGCGCATACTCGAGCGCCGCGAGCACGAACAGGTAGCCGCGCTCGTGATAGCGGCCGTCCTGCTGCCCGATCCGCTCGAACGCCTCCTGCAGCGTGGCGAAGTCGCTCATGGCCGGGCCTCGAGGTTGCCGGGCGGACGCGGCCGCACGTCGACGGGCCGTGACACGCGCGGCTCGAGCAGCGCGAGCTCGAGCACTTCGTCGATCGTCTCCACCGGCCTTATGTCGAGCAGTTTCTTCACCTCGTCCGGCACCTCCACCACGTCGCTCTTGTTGCGCGCCGGCACGAGCACCGTCTTCACCCCCGCGCGCACCGCCGCCGTCAGCTTCTCCTTGAGACCGCCGATCGGGAGCACCCGGCCGCGCAGCGTCAGCTCACCGGTCATCGCGACGTCGTGGCGCGCGGGTCGGCGGCACAGCAGCGACGCCAGCGCCGCGGCGATCGTGATCCCGGCCGAGGGGCCGTCCTTCGGCACCGCACCCGCTGGGACGTGGAGATGCACGTCCGTCTGAGTGAAGGCGTCGAGCGGGATGCCGAGCGCGCCGGCGCGGGCCCGTAACAGGCTCCAAGCCGCCTGCGCCGACTCCTTCATCACGTCGCCCAGCTGTCCCGTCAAGGTGATCTGGCCCTTGCCGGGCATCTGGATCGCTTCGATGAACATGATGTCGCCGCCCACCGGTGTCCACGCGAGGCCGGTGGCCACGCCCACTTCCGGGCTGCGCCCGGCCACCTCGCTTTGCACCTTGGGCTGGCCGGCGTACTTCTCGAGGTTTTTCGCGGTGATCTTGAGGGCCCCCGTCCCCGCCCGCCCCTCCACCACCTCGAGCGCGGCTTTGCGCAGCACGCCCTGGATCTCACGCTCGAGCTGCCGCACGCCGGCCTCGCGCGTGTACTCCGCGATCAGCCGCTCCAGGGCCGCGTCGGCGACACCCGCCCGCTCCACCGTGAGGCCCGTCTCCTTGAGCTGCCGCGGCAGCAGGAAGCGCTTCGCGATGGCGAGCTTCTCGCCGGGGGTGTACCCGGGTAAGGTGAGAACTTCCATCCGGTCGAGCAACGGGTCGGGGATCGGCGCGAGGCTGTTGGCGGTGGCGATGAACATCACGCCCGAGAGGTCGAACGGGACCTCGAGGTAGTGATCGACGAACGTGCCGTTCTGGGCGGGGTCGAGCACCTCGAGCAGCGCCGCGGTGGGGTCGCCCCGGACGTCGGCGCCCATCTTGTCCACCTCGTCGAGCATCAGCAGGGGATTGCGCGTCTCGCAGCGTTGCAGCGCGTGGATGATGCGGCCGGGGAGGGCGCCGACGTAGGTGCGCCGGTGGCCGCGCACCTCGGCTTCGTCCCGCACGCCGCCGAGCGACACGCGCGTGAAGCGCCGCCCCAGCGCTTCGGAGATACTCTGGCCGAGCGAGGTCTTGCCCACGCCCGGCGGGCCCACGAAGCAGAGGATGCTGCCGCGGGCCTGCGGGTTGAGCGTGCGCACCGCGAGATACTCGAGGATGCGCTCCTTCACCGTCTTCAGGTCGTAGTGATCGCGGTCCAGGATCTCGCGCGCGGTCTTCAGATCGAGGCGGTCCTCCGAGGTGCGTCCCCAGGGGAGCGTCGCGAACACCTCGAGGTAGGTGCGCGCCACGTGGTACTCCGCCGACTGCGGCGACATCTGTCGCAGCCGCTTGAGCTCCCGGTCGGCGACCTTCTTCGCCTCGGTGTGCAAGCCGGCTTCATCGAGCCGCCGGGCCAGCTCGTCGAGCTCGTCCTCGCCCTCGTCCTCCCCGAGCTCCTGGCGGATCACGCGCAGCTGCTCGCGCAGCACATACTCGCGCTGGTTGGCGTCGAGCCGCGACTTCACCTTCTCCTGGATCTGCGTTCCCACCTCGAGGACCTGCAGCTCCTGGCCCAGCAGCTCGGCCAGCCGCTCGAGGCGGCGGTTCACGTCGTCGATCGCCAGCAGCTCAGCCTTGGCGGGCAGCGCCAGGTCCAGATTCGCCGCGGCGAAGTCGGCGAGCTTGGAGCCGTCGGTGATGCCGGAGAGGACCTCATGCAGCTCCTCCCCGAGGTACGGCGCGATGTCGATGACGCGGGAGAACTGCGCGTGCACGGTGCGCTTCAGCGCCTCGGTGCGGGCGTCCTCGGTGGTCGTGGATACGAGCGTTTCATAGCCCGCCACGAGCCAATGCTCGGCCGGACTGATCTCGACCAGGCGCGCGCGTTCCAGTCCCTGCACCATTACCCGCACCGAGCCGTCGCCGAGCTTGAGCATGCGGACCACGGACCCGAGCGTCCCGACTTCGTACAGCTCTTCCGGCCGGGCCTGCATGATCGCGCCTTCCGGGGGCTCGGTGCCGGAGAGCGGCTTCACGACGCCCAGCAGCAGACGCTTGTTCCCCTGCACCACCTCGTCGATCAGCTGGACCGCGTTCGGATCCGCCAGCGCCATCGGCAGCACGACGTGCGGGTAGACCACCAGCTGGCCGAGCGGCAGGATCGGCAGTCGATCCATCTACTGCACCTTCACCGACTGGGGACCCGACATCCGCGGGGGAAGCTTCGTGAGCCGAATCTCGAGGAAGCCTTGCTCGTAGCTGGCGCGGATCGAGTCGGGATCGACCGGCACGGGGAGGCGGAACCGCCGCTCGAACGGGCCGACCTGCACCTCCATCGCGTGATAGTGGGGCTTCCCCTCGCGGCGCGGCTTGCGCTCGCCGCCGATCGTGAGAATGCCCTCGGCGAGCTCGACGCTGAAGTCTTCGGCGCGCATGCCCGCGATGTCCATGTAGACCACGAGCGCGGTGTCGGTCTCGTAAATGTCCGTGAGCGGCTTCCACTTGGAGGAGGCGACGAAGCCCACCGGCCGGCCGTGGGCGACCTCGTTGAAGTAGACCTCGAGCTCGTCGGCCAGATGCACCGTGAAGGACCCGGAGCCGCGCGACGGCCGGCCCGAGAACCCGCCGCCGCCCCCACCCCCCCCACCCCCCCCGCTGCTGTCAGACATGGCGCGCCTCCACGGCGTGGCGGACGGGTGCCGCGTACAGTGGGAACTGCTCCGTCAATTCGCGTACCTCAGCCTTCACGCGGGCGATGGTGGCGTCGTCCTTCCGCGTGAGCACCGTGTCGATGAAGTCGGCCACCTTTTCCATCTCGGGCTCGGCGAAGCCGCGCGTCGTGACGGCCGGCGTCCCGATCCGGACGCCGCTCGTCACGAACGGCGACTGCGGATCGCCCGGGATGGTGTTCTTGTTCACTGTGATCGCCGCGCGGTCGAGCAAGGCCTGCGCCTCCTTCCCCGTCAGACCCTTGGGCCGCAGGTCCACGAGCATGAGATGGGTGTCGGTGCCGCCCGACACGATCGCGTAGCCGCGCTCCATCAGCGCCGCCGCAAGTGTCTGGGCATTCTTCACCACCTGAATTGCGTACTGCTTGAACGCCGGCGTCAACGCTTCCCCGAGGGCGACCGCCTTCGCCGCGATCACGTGCTCCAAGGGGCCGCCCTGGATACCGGGGAAGACCTGCTTGTCCACGTCCTTGCCGTACTGCTCCTGGCAGAGGATCAGGCCGCCGCGGGGGCCGCGCAGCGTCTTGTGGGTCGTGGTGGTGACGATTTGGGCGTGCGGCACCGGCGAGGGGTGGATCCCCGCCGCCACCAGCCCGGCGAAGTGCGCCATGTCCACCACGAAGATCGCCCCGACCTCGTCGGCGATGCTGCGCAGCGCGGCGAAGTCGATGACACGGGCGTACGCGCTCGCGCCGCCCACCAGGATGCGCGGCCGCTCGCGCCGCGCCACCTCGCGCACCTGGTCGTAGTCGATGCGCCCGGTGTCCTCGCGCACGCCGTAGGAGGTGGCGCGGAACAGCGTGCCCGAGAAGTTGACGGGCGAGCCGTGCGTCAGGTGGCCGCCGTGCGAGAGCGCCAACCCCAGCAGGGTGTCACCCGGTTTCGCGACGGCGAGGTAGGCGGCCATGTTGGCCTGCGCGCCGGAGTGCGGCTGGACGTTTACGTGCTCGGCCTTGAACAACGCCTTGGCGCGGTCGATCGCGAGCTGCTCCACCTCGTCCACCACCTCGCAGCCGCCGTAGTAGCGCTTCCTGGGGAGCCCCTCGGCGTACTTGTTGGTGAGCGCCGTGCCCATCGCTTCCATGACCGCCATGGTGGCGAAGTTCTCGCTCGCGATCAGCTCGAGCCCGTGCTCCTGGCGCTCCACCTCACGCAGGATCAACGCGTAGACGGCCGGGTCGGCCTGCGCCAAGTGGGCGCGCCGGTCAATCATGGTCGATTTTCTCCACGCGGCGCGCGTGGCGCCCGCCCTCGAACCCCGTGTCGAGCCAGCGGTGCAGGATCTCCATCCCTTCCTGCTCGCTCACGAAGCGCGACGGCAGCACCAGCACATTGGCGTCGTTGTGCTTGCGCGCCAGCTCGGCGATCTCCGGGCTCCAGGCGACCGCGGCGCGCACCCGCGGAAACCGGTTGGCGATGTACGTCATCCCGAGCCCCGTGCCGCAGGTCAGCACGCCGCGCGGCGCCACGCCGCGGCTCACCGCCTCCGCCACCGGCCTCCCGTAATCCGGGTAGTCGTCCGCCGGATCGAGGGCCTTCGGGCCCACGTCCACCGGCTCGTAGCCGAGCCGCGTGAGCTCGTCCACCAGCTTCTGCTTGAGCTGGAAGCCCGCGTGGTCCGCGCCGACGTAGATCTGGCGGGACGCCGGGCGCGCGCTAGGGTCCGGGATAGAGGCCGCGGGCGATGACGATCCGTTGGATTTCGCTGGTGCCTTCATAGATCTCGGTGACCTTTGCGTCGCGAAACAGTTTCTCGACGGGAAAGTCCCGCATGTACCCGTACCCGCCGAACAGCTGCACCGCCTGGGTCGTGACCCACATGGCGGTCTCCGAAGCGAACAGCTTGGCCATGCTCGCCGGCGTGGTGATGGCTTCGCCCCGGTCCCTGCGCGCCGCCGCCGCGTGCGCCAGGGCGCGGGCCGCCTCCACCCGCGTCGCCATGTCCGCCAGCTTGAACTGCACCCCCTCGAACTCCCGCAACGCCTGGCCGAACTGCCTGCGCTCGGCGCAGTAAGCGACGCTGTGCTCGAGCGCCCGCCGGGCGATCCCCACCGCCTGAATCGCGATCCCGAGCCGGCCTGCGTCCAGCCCCTCCATGGCGTACACGAACCCCTGCCCCACGTCGCCCAGCAGGTGGTCCGCGGGGAGGCGCACGTCCTCGAGCGCGATCGCGGCCGTATTGGACGCGCGGAGGCCCATCTTGTCCTCCGCCTTCCCCGGACGATAACCCGGGGCATCGGTCGGCACAATGAACGTCGAGATTCCCTTCGCTCCGCGCCGCGCTTCGGGCCGGTCGGTGCGGAGCATCACCATCATCACGTCCGCGGTGCCGCCGTTCGTCGCCCACGCCTTGGTCCCCGAGAGCACCCACTCGTCCCCGTCCTGCACCGCCCGGGCGGAGAGCGACGCCGCGTCGGAGCCCGACTCGGGCTCGGAGAGCGCGAAGCCGGCGAGCAGCTCGCCCCGCGCCATCGGCTTGAGCCAGCGCTCCTTCTGCCGGGCGCTGCCGTGCCGCACCAGCATCGTCGTGGGGATGGCGTTGTGGATCGACACCGACACCGCGACGCTGGCGTCGGCCGCCGCGAGCTCTTCGAGCGCGAGCAGGTACGTGACGGTATCGAGCCCCATGCCGTCGTACTCGTCCGGCGTGCACATGCCGAGGAAGCCGAGCTTGCCGAGCTCGTCGATCACGTCGCGCGCGAAGTGCGCGGTGCGGTCCCACTCCGCCGCGAACGGCTCGATCCTGGTGCGGCCGAACTCGCGCGCCAGGTCGACGATCTGGCGCTGCATCTCGGTGAGACCGGCGGGCTCAATCGCGATAGACATAGAAACCGCGGCCGCTCTTTCGCCCCAGGCGCCCTGCCGCCACCATTCTGCGGAGCAGCGGGGCCGGCCGGTACTTGTCGTCGCCGAGGTCGCGCTGCAGCACCTCGAGGATCGCGAGACACACGTCCAGGCCGATCAGGTCGGCGAGGGCGAGCGGCCCGAGCGGGTGGTTCATGCCGAGCTTCATCACGCCGTCCACCGCTTCCGGCGTGGCGACCCCCTCCATGACGCAGAACACCGCCTCGTTGATCATCGGCATCAGGACGCGATTGGAGACGAACCCGGGCGCGTCGTTCACCACAACCGGTGTCTTGCCCAGCGCTTTCACAACCTCGACAACCTTCGCTACCGTCTCATCCGCCGTCTCCATGCCCCGGACCACCTCGACCAGCTGCATCACGGGGACCGGATTCATGAAGTGCATCCCGATCACCTGTCCGGGACGGCGCGTCTGGGCCGCGAGCGTGGTGATCGAGATGGACGACGTGTTGCTCGCGAGCAGCGCCGCCGGCGGCGCGAGCCGGTCGAGCTCGCGGAAGATCTTGGACTTGGTGTCGGCGTGCTCCGTCGCGGCTTCGACCACGAGCTCGGCGTCCGAGACGGCGTCCAAGCTCGGCGACGTCCGGATGCGGGCCAGCGCGGCGTCGCGCTGCTGCCCGGTGACCGTTCCCTTCTTCACCTGGCGCTCGAAGTTCGCGCGGATGATGGCGAGCACCCGCTCGAGTAACCCGGGCGCGACGTCGATCAGCGCGGTGTCCCAGCCGTGCTGCGCGAACACGTGGGCGATGCCGTTGCCCATCGTGCCGGCGCCCACCACGGCGACCCGACTCATGCCGCCGGCTCCGGCGTGCGCGCGGTCCGGCTCCATGCGACGAGCGCCGTCGTTCCGGCGAGCATGACCAGCGTGCTCACGATCCCCCCCTCCGGGCCGAACGCGCCTCCGTCGATCCAGCCGTGGCTGCCCGGGCGATACTCGAACGCCGGAAGCGGGAACGCGTACCCGCTCACCGGAGCCGCGAACCCCAAAGCCAGGGTCGCGTTCCAGCCGAAATGCGCGCCCCACCCGAGCGGCATGCCGCCCGGGGAAAAGAACGCGCACGCGAGCCACACGCCCGCCAGCGCGACGTTGAGCGTGGAGAACGCCGTGGCGCCCGGGTTGCCGAGGTGGGCGAGCCCGAACCCGAGCGCGCCCAGGGCCGTCGCGGGTCCCGCGCCCACCGCGTTGGCGAGCCGTCGCAGTGGGTAGCCACGAAACATCAGTTCCTCGGTGAGGGCGGCGAGCAGAAAGCCGGCGCCAAGCGGCAGCGCCGCCGCGCTCCAGGCGGGCCACCCGCCCCGCGCCGTGACCGCGGCGCGCCCGGCGGCCACCGCGAGCCCCACCGCGGCCGACGCCATGACCGCGCCCACGGCGAACCCGAGCGCCCAACCCCGGAACACCCCCGTCCGTGGATGCCAGCCGAGCTCGTCCCACGACCGGCGGTCGAGCACGCGGCCGACGAGCCAGGTCGCGAGCCCGAAGCCCACGACCGACACGAGTGAGCCCCAGGCAAGCCACCAGCGCGGGTCCGAATGGGGCCGCACCTGATCCAGGGCCCAGGTGGCGGCGCCGCCGAGGAACGCGAACGCCACGATCCACGCGACCGCGGCACCCGTCCCCCTCGCCCGCGCCGCAAACGAAACGCGCGCCGTCACAGGCGCGCGCGGAACGGACTCAGGCTGGGTCGCAAGACCAGGATCGCGATGCCCAGCTTCAGCAGATCGCCGATCACGAACGGGAGCGTCCCGAGTCGCACGGCGCTGGCGGCGCTGCCGGTCAGGATCACGAGCTGCGCCACGCCGCCCAAGTGGATGAGCGCGATGCCCGCGAGTACCGCGAGTGCGATCCGGCCCCAGTGCCGCCCGTCGCCCGACAGCTTGCCGACGGCGAACGCCGCCACCGGATACGCGAGCAGGTAGCCGCCGGTCGGTCCGATGAGCCGGGCGATCCCGGGGAGGCCGTACGGCGTGAATACCGGCAGCCCAACCGCCCCGAGTGCGAGGTAGAGGATCATGCTCGCCGCGCCGAGCGACGGCCCCAGCAGGCCGCCCACCAGCAGCACCGCCAGCGGCTGCAGCGTCATCGGCACGGGGGTGCCCGGGAGCGGCAGCGCGACCTGCGCCGCGACCGCGACGAGGGCGGCGCCCAGCAGCACCGCCACGCCGCGGCGGCGCGTGAGCGGCTGAGCGGACATGACGGCTGAGTTCACCGGCATCAGAGCATCTCCACGCTGAGGGCCACTGCGTTGCCGCCACCCAGGCAGAGGGTGGCGAGCCCGGTCGTCTGCTGCTTGTGCTTGAGAGCGTAGAGCAACGTCGTGAGCACGCGCGCGCCCGAGGCGCCGATCGGGTGCCCGAGGGCGATCGCCCCGCCGTTGACGTTCACGCGGTCCCAGTCCCAGCCGAGCGCCCGCCCGTCGGCGAGCGCCTGCACCGCGAACGCCTCGTTCGCTTCGATCAGGTCGTAGTCGGCGATGGTCGTCTTCGCCTTGGCCATGAGGTTCCGGACCGCGACGATCGGGGCGAAGAAGAGGTCCTTCGGCTCGCCGCCGCCGGTGGCGTAGGCGGTGATGCGGGCCAGTGGCTCGAGTCCGTTTGCCTGCGCGAACGCCAGCGATGCCACGACGAGCGCGCTCGCACCGTCGTTCAGCCCCGGCGCATTGCCGGGGGTGACCGTGCCGTTCTGCTCGAAGGACGGTTTGAGCGCGGCGAGCGCCTCGAGCGTCGTGTCGGGCCGCGGCCCCTCGTCTTTCTCCACCACGGTCGCGCCCTTCTTTCCCGCAATCTCGACCTTCACCGTCTCTGCCGCGAAGCGGCACGCCGCCATCGCGGCCACCGCCTTCTGATGGCTCGCGAGCGCGAAGCGATCCTGGTCCTCGCGCGACACTCCTGCTTTTTTCGCGCTGTACTCGGCGAGGTTGCCCATGTGGGTGTTCGAGAACGAGTCCCATAGGCCGTCGTGGATCATGCCGTCCACGAGCTGGCTGTTGCCCGCTTTGATGCCGCTGCGCATCCCGTAGACGTAATGCGGCGCGTTCGACATCGATTCCATGCCGCCCGCCACGATGCACTGCGCGTCGCCCGCTTTGATCGCCTGGGCCGCGAGCATTACGGCCTTGAGCCCCGAGCCGCAGACCTTGTTGACGGTGAGCGCCGGAATCGTGCCGGGGAGACCGGCGTGGATCGCGGCTTGTCGGGCCGGCGCCTGGCCGACGCCGCCCTGGAGCACGTTCCCCATGATCACTTCTTCCACCTGGGCGGCGTCGACGCCGGCGCGACGCACCGCCTCGCGGATCACGACGGCCCCGAGCCCGGGCGCGGGCAACGACGACAGCCCGCCCAGATAGCGACCGATCGGGGTGCGGCAGGCGGAGAGGATGACGGGCGTTGTTTGTTCGTTTGCCATCAGTGCTGCTCCAGAACGCGGAACGTTGAACACGGAACGCGGAACGGAAGGGCCGGCAGCTGTTCCGGGTTCCGACTTCCGCGTTCTACGTTCAAACTAACGGATCGAGGGCGTGAGCGCCCGCGTCCGAACCTCCTCCTTCACCTGCTCCACGAACTCCGCGAGCGGGAGAACGACCTGTTTGTTCCCCTCCCCCCGCGAGCGCACCGCGACCGTCCCGGCTTCGGCTTCGCGCTGCCCCACCACGGCCATGTAGGGCACCTTGTGCGTCTCGCCGTCGCGCACCTTGTAGTTGAGCGTCTCGCTGCGCTCGTCCACGTGCGCGCGGATGCCGGCGGCGGCGAGCCGCTGTTGCACCGCGCGTGCCGCGGGGAGCTGGGCATCCGCGATCGGGAGCACCCGCACCTGCTCGGGCGAGAGCCATAACGGGAATGCGCCGGCGAAGTGCTCGATCAGGAAGCCGCAGAACCGCTCCAGCGTCCCATAGATGGCGCGGTGGATCATCACCGGGCGGTGGGGCTTGTTGTCCTCCCCCGCGTACTCGAGCCGGAACCGCTCGGGCTGCTCGAAGTCGAGCTGGATCGTCGCGCCCTGCCACTCGCGCCCGATCGCATCGTTGAACTTCACGTCGATCTTCGGGCCGTAGAACGCCCCCCCGCCCTGGTCGATCCGGTACGTCGCACCGCGGTGTTTGAGCGCCTGCTCGAGCGCGCGCTCCGCCTGATCCCACGTCGCGTCGGTGCCGAGCTTCTTGTCCGGCCGGGTGGCCAGGTCGAGCCGGTAGGAGAGGCCGAACGTCTTCCCCAGCACCAGCTCCACTATGTCGAGCAGCTGAAAGATCTCCTGCTCGATCTGGTCCTCGCGCAGGAAGAGGTGGGCGTCGTCCATCGTGAGCCCGCGCACCCGCAGCATCCCGTGCAACGTTCCCGAGCGCTCGTTGCGGTACACGTTCGCGATCTCGGCCAGACGAATCGGCAGGTCACGGTAGCTGCGCTGCTGGGAGGCGTAGATCAGGATGTGCATCGGGCAGTTCATCGGCTTCACCCGATAGCGCACCGCTTCCGACTCTCCCTCGCCCGCGGCCATGGGCGGGAACTGGTTCGCCGCGTACAGCGGCAGATGTCCCGAGCGCAGGAACAGCTCCTCGCGGGTCAGGTGAGGGGTGTACACGAGCTGGTACCCCCGCTCCAGGATCACGTCCTCGATGAAGCGCCGCAGCTGGAACTGCATCATGGCGCCCTTGGGGTGCCAGAAGATCAACCCGGGACCCACGTCCTCCTGGATCGAGAACAGGTCGAGCTGCTTTCCCAACAGCCGGTGGTCGCGCTTCTTCGCTTCTTCCAGCCGGCGGAGGTAGCTCTCCAGATCCTCTTTCGTGAACCACGCCGTGCCGTAGATGCGCTGCAGCATCTGGCGGCGCTCGTCGCCGCGCCAGTAGGCGCCCGCGGCGTGCAGCAGCTTGAAATGCTTGATCTTCCCCGTGCTCGCCACGTGCGGCCCGCGGCACAGGTCGATGAACGGTCCGTCGGTATAGACGGAGATCACCTCGTCCGGCCCTAGGTCCTCGATGCGCTCGAGCTTGAGCGGGTCGTCCGCGAAGCGGCGCTTCGCCTCCGCCCGGTCCACCTCCTCGCGCATGAACGGGTAATCGGCTTTCACCACCTCGTGCATCTTGGCTTCGATCCGCTCGAGGTCGTCCGGCGTGAACGGCGTCGGGACCTGGAAGTCGTAGTAGAAGCCGTCCTCGATAGGGGGCCCGAATCCGATCTTGGCGTGCGGGAAGAGCTGGCGCACCGCGGTGGCGAGCACGTGGGCGGACGAGTGGCGCAGCACGTCCAGTGCCTGCGGGTCCTTGTCCGTGAGGATCGCGACCTTCATGCGGTCGGGCAGCGGGCGCGCCAGGTCCCACACCTGCCCGTCCACGCGCGCGGCGACGGCCGCCTTGGCGAGGCCCGGGCCGATCGCTTTGGCCAGATCGGCCGCGGTGGCGCCTGCGGGCAACCGTTTCTCGCTCCCGTCGGGGAGCGTCACGCGGATCTCGGACGCGACCATCGGTTCAGTTCGCGGGCTGGTCGGCCGACGCGGTCGGGGAGGGGGCGGTGAGCGGCGGCAGGGTGCGCGCGTCGCGGAAGTACAGCACCACGGCGAGCGCGATCAGCACGCCGATCGCGACCCACCGGACCACGCGGCTCGTGGGCAAAACGTTCGATTCGTCGGCCATGGGAGATATTCTAGTGGGGCGACGGAGGCAGGGCCACGGGAGGGTGGTGGAGGCTGGAGGATGGTGGAGGCGGCGCCGCTGCAACCTCCACCATCCTCCACGAACCTCCACGATCCTGCCTATTATAAGGAATGCCGCCGCCCGAGTTCGCCCTCCCACCCCAGTACGACCCGCACGACGTCGAGGCGCCGCTGTACCAGCGCTGGCTCGACCGCGGCGTGTTCACGGCCCGCGCCGACTCGGCGCGCGAGCCGTACGTGATCGTCATGCCCCCGCCCAACATCACGGCGATCCTGCACACGGGCCAGGGCCTCAACAACGTGATCCAGGACGTGTTGATCCGCTTCGAACGCATGCGCGGCCGCGCAGCGCTGTGGCTCCCCGGAACCGACCACGCGGGGATCGCCACCCAGAACGTCGTCGAGCGACTGGTCGCCAAAGAGGGCAAGACCCGGTTCGACCTCGGGCGCGACAAGTTCGTCGAGCGGGTGTGGCAGTTCGTGCGGGAGACGGGCCCCGTCATCCTCGAACAGCTCAAGGTGATCGGCTGCTCGTGCGACTGGAGCCGGACCCGCTTCACGTTCGACGAAGCCTACTCGCGCTCGGTGCGCGAGGTGTTCGTGCGCCTGTGGGAGGAAAAACTGATCTACCGCGGGCACCGCGTGATCCATTGGTGCCCGCACTGTCTCACCGCGTTGTCGGACGAGGAAGCCGAATCGAAGGACACGGAGGGCAAGCTCTACTACATCCGCTACCCCGTGGAGGGCGGCCCCCAGCCCTTCCTCACGGTCGCTACCACGCGCCCCGAGACGCTGCTCGGGGACACGGCCGTGGCGGTCAACCCCAAGGATCCCCGCCACGCCGGCTTCGTGGGGAAAGTTGCCCGGCTCCCGATTGCGGACATCTCGATTCCAATCGTCGCGGACGAGGCGGTCGATCCCACGTTTGGAACGGGGTTCGTGAAGGTGACGCCCGCGCACGATGCGACCGACTTCGACATCGGCCTGCGGCACAAGCTGGAGATGCCGCTGGTGATGACCGAGGACGCACGCATGGAGCACGCGACGCGGGTGCCGAAACAGCTCGCGGGCCTCGACCGGTTCGAGGCGCGCGAGCGGATCGTGGATATGCTGAAGGAGCGGGGCCTCCTCGAGAAGATCGAGCCGCACCGGCACGCGCTGCGGCGCTGCTACCGCTGCGACACGATCGTCGAGCCGCGGCTCTCGGACCAATGGTTCGTGAAGATGCAGCCGCTCGCCGAGCCGGTCCTCGCCGATTATCGCCGCAGCGCGTTTCGGTTGATCCCCGAGCGCTGGCGCGCCACCTTCGAGCACTGGATGGAGCACATCCGGGACTGGAACATCTCGCGCCAGCTGTGGTGGGGTCACCGCATCCCGGTGTTCACCTGCACGAAATGCAAGCACCAGTGGGCCGATCGGAACGACCCGACGACCTGCCCCAAGTGCGGCGGGCCGGTGGAGCAGGATCCGGACGTGCTCGACACCTGGTTCTCGTCGTGGCTCTGGCCGTTCGCGACGTTCGGCTGGCCGGAGCGCACGCCGGACCTGGCGCGCTTCTATCCCGGCCACACCCTGGTCACGGCGCCGGAGATCCTCTTCTTTTGGGTGGCGCGGATGCTCATGTCCGGCTACCACTTCATGGACGACAAGCCGTTCGCGACGGTCTACCTGCATGGTACGGTGCGCGACACGCAGCACCGCAAGATGTCGAAGTCGCTCGGCAACGGGATCGATCCGCTCGATGTGGTGCGGTTGTACGGCGCCGACGCGCTGCGCTGGACCCTGATCGCGGGCAGCTCGCTCGGCGCCGACGTGATCCTCGATCCGAACGATCTCGAGACGACCTTCGCTCCGGGCCGGAACTTCGCGAACAAGCTCTGGAACATCGGTCGGTTCATCCTGGCGCAGCTGCCGGCGCGGGTACAGCCGATCGACGCGCTCGATGTCAAAACCCTGCCGCTCGCCGATCGGTGGGTGCTGTCCCGCGCGCAGGCGACGATCCGCGAAGCGACCGCGTCGTTCGAGCAGTTCCGGCTGGACGAGGGAGCGAAGCGTTGCTTCGACTTTGTGTGGAAGGAGCTGGCCGACTGGTACGTCGAGGCGGTCAAGCCGCGGTTGTCGGCCGACACCGGCGCCGTGCTTTCGTATTGCTTCGATACCGTGCTGCGGCTGTTGCATCCTGTCGTGCCGTTCATCACCGAGGAGCTGTGGCAGAAGCTTCCGGGTCGCCGGCCGGACGAGCTGCTCGTCGTGGCGGCGTGGCCCGAGCCGCGGGCGGGGCTCGTGGACCCCGCGGCCGACCAGCAGTTTCCACTGGTCCAGGAGACGATCTCGTCCATCCGGATGTTGCGTGCCGAGTATCGCGTTCCGCCCAAGGCGCGGCTCGAGGCCTCGGTGCGGCCCAAGAGCGAGCAGGCGCGGCGGGCGCTCGCGGGAGAACAGGAAACGATCCTTCGGTTGGCGCAGCTCTCCGCGCTCGCGTTTGACGGCCACCGCGCCACGGTGGGCGCGCACGCAGTGCTCGCGGACGGCAGCGACGTGTTCGTGGCACTCGAGGGGGAGATCGACGTGCAGCAGGAATGCCGCCGCCTCTCGAGCGAGCTCACCCGGCTGGACCAACAGCTCGCGGGGCTCGCCGCGAAGCTCACGAACCAGAATTTCGTCGCGCGGGCGCCCGCCGAGGTGGTCGCCAAGGAGCGCGAGAAGGAGCGGGCGTGGCGGGACCAGCGGCAGGCGTTGGCCGACAAGCTCAAGTCGCTCGGCTGCTCCTAGCCGCCGCACTGGCGGCGTGCGCCAACCAGGGTGAGCCGCCGGGCGGACCGCCCCACACGGTGCCGCCCCAGGTGGTGCGCGTCGTTCCCGAATCGGGCGCGGTGCTTCCCGATCTCAAGGGGGACGCGGTCATCCAGTTCGACGAGGTGATCGACGAAATGCCCGGGACCGGCGGGGGAGGTGGGGGTGGGGGTGGGGGTGGGGGGGGAGCCGGCGTGGCAGCGCCGGTGACCGGGCTCGCGCACCAGATTATCCTGTCGCCGGTGGCGGGAGACGTGCGCGTGTCGTGGCACCGCAGTGCGATCCACGTGAAGCCCGCCGAAGGGTGGAAACCGAACCGCGTGTACCATCTCGAGTTGCTTCCAGGCATCGTCGACCTGCGCCGCAACATCTTGAAGCAGGGCAAGACGGTGATCTTTTCGACCGGCCCCGCCCTGCCCCATGCGGGGCTCGCCGGCACCGTGCTGCAATGGGTCGAGCAACGCACCGCCGTGGGCGCGGTGATCCGGGCGGCGCCGCTCCCCGATAGCGTCGCCTACGTCACCGTCGCCGACTCGGCGGGCGACTTCCGGCTCACGGATGTGCCACCGGGGCGCTATCTCGTCCGGGCGATCCAGGACCAGAACAACAACCGCCAGCTCGATCGCCGCGAGGCGTACGACTCGGTCACGGTGACGCTCGATTCGACCGCCAGTGTGATGGTGTGGTTATTCGTGCACGACAGCGTGGGTCCGCGGGTGCGCACCGTGGATCCGGTCGACTCCGTCGCGTTCCGCATCCAGTTCAGCCAGCCGCTCGACCCGCGCCGACCGCTCGACACCACGCGCGTGCATCTGTACGCGCTCCCCGACACGACGCCCGTGGCGGTGCGCGCCCTATTCGCGTCCGCGCAGTACGACTCGCTGCAGGCGAAAGCGCGCGCGGCCGCGGATTCGGCGCGCCGGGCGGCTGACACCGCGCACGCGCGTCGCGACACCACGCGTGCCGGCCCCCCCCCCCCCGGCCCTCCCCGCCCCGCAGGCCCCCTCCGCCCCGGCTTGCCGTCCGGGCGCGATACTGCCGCCGCGCGCGTTGACACCACGCGAGTCCGCCAGCTCCTCAAGCAGCGCCCGGTGCCGTCCGACCGTCTGGTGGTGCAGACGGTCAAGCCGCTCGCGCCTGGCGGCAAATACCTGGTGCGGGTGCGCGGCGCGACCAATCTGAACGGTGCCACCGCGGACGCCCAGGGAGTACTGACCGTCCCGGTGCCGAAACCGGCGCCTCGGGACACGACGCGCGCGCCGCGCGACTCGACCAGACCGCCATGACCGGCCCCGATCCCCGCCGCCGCTTGCCCGCGGTGGAAGCCCTGCTCGCCGAGCCCGACGTCGCGGCGCTGCTCGCGGCGGGGGCCCATCCCCGCGCCCTCGTGGTGCGCGCAGTGCGCGAGACGATCGACGCCGCCCGCGCCGACGGCGGCACGGCGCCGCCGCAAAGCTGGGGCGGCGCGGTGCTCGCCCGCCTACAGCGTCTCGCCGCGCCGTCGTTCGGGCCCGTGATCAACGCCGCCGGCGTGGTGCTCCACACCAACCTGGGACGGGCGCCGCTCGCCCCGGCCGCGATCGCCGCGATGGCGCGCGCCGCCGCCGGGTACGCCAACGTGGAATACGATCTGGAGCGGGGGGCGCGCGGCTCGCGCCACGCGATCTGCCGCGCCCTGCTGAAGGAGCTCACCGGGGCGGAGGACGCGCTGGTCGTGAACAACGCGGCGGGTGCGCTGCTGCTCGCGCTGTCGGCGCTGGCCCGCGACGGCGAAGCGATCGTATCGCGCGGAGAGCTGGTGGAGATCGGCGGGGCGTTCCGCATCCCCGACATCATGGCGCGCTCCGGGGCGAAGCTCGTCGAAGTGGGCACCACGAATCGCACCCACCGGAAGGATTACGAGGCGGCCCTGACCCCCCGCACCCGCGTCGTGATGAAAGTGCATCGCTCGAACTTCCAGCTCACGGGCTTCACGGCCGAGGTACCGGCGCGGGAGATCTCCGCGGTGGCGCGCGGCGCGGCGGGCGGGGGGCACGGGGGGGCCGCGAGCCTGTTCGATCTCGGCAGCGGCCTGCTGCTCGATCTCTCGCCGTGGGGGCTCTCGGGCGAGCCGACGGTGGGTGAGGCGCTCACCAGCGGCGTCGACGCGGTGGTGTTCTCGGGCGACAAGCTGCTGGGCGGGCCGCAGGCCGGCATCCTGCTCGGAAGGACGGCGGCGATCGACGCCTGCCGCACCGACCCCCTCGCCCGCGCGGTGCGGTCCGACAAGTTCACGCTGGCCGCCCTGGAGGCGACGCTCGCGCTGTATCGCGATCCCGAGGCCGCTCGACGAGAGATACCGGTGCTCCGGATGCTCACTGAAGACGTCGCGGACATACGGCGGCGCGGAGAGGCGTTGCAGCGAGGCATCGGCCAAGACACGGATCTCGTGGTAGGTGAATCGGAAGTGGGTGGCGGATCGTTCCCCGGGGCGACGCTCAAGACCTGGCTCGTGGCGCTGACGGCTGACAAGCTGACAGCTGACAGCGTGGCGGGGCGGTTGCGAGGGGGAAGCCCGCCCATCATCGCTCGCATCGCGGACGACCGCGTCGTGCTCGATCCCCGTACCATCTTCCCCGAGCAAATCGAGCTGGTCGCGCGCGCGGTCCGCGCCGCCCTGGATGCCTGACGGTCCACACCGCGCGGTCTTTCTGGATCGCGACGGCACGATCGTGGACGATCCTCCCCCCGGCTACCTGCATGAGCCGGGAAGGGTCCATCTATTACGCGGCGCGGCCGCGGGGATCCGCCGGCTGAACCAGGCAGGGTGGCTCGTCGTGACCGTAACGAACCAATCGGGCATCGCCCGCGGACTGTTCGACGCCGTCGCCTATGAGGCGGTGCAGCGTCGCCTCGGCGAGCTGCTCGCCGAGCACGATGCGCGCCTCGACGCCGCCTACTTCTGCCCGCACTACCCGGAGATCACCGGCCCCTGCGAGTGTCGCAAGCCGGGGGTCAAGCTGTTTCGCGACGCCCAGGCGGCGTTGGGAATCGATCTGCTGCGGTCGTACTGGGTCGGGGACCGTCTGAGCGACGTCGAGCCTGCGCGTGCGCTCGGGGCCGGCGCGACGCACGCGATCCTGGTCGCGACCGGCCACGGCGCCGAGCACCGCGCGCAGGCGCACGCGCTTGGCGTGGCAGTGGTGCCCGATCTCGCCGCCGCCGTCGAGCGGATTGTGCGGGCGGAATAGCGGCGGCAGATTGCGGGGCGACATGGAGCCACCCCCGGCGGGATCTGGAGCCTGCGCGCTCGCGCTGCTCGCGCTGCTGCTGCCGTCCACCCTGCCCGCACAGCACACGCGGCCACCCGCGGCTCCCAAGGGCACGATCTCGGTCGGGGCGACGATTCACGACTCGCTCGCACGACGCGACGTGCTGCTCACCGCCGAAAGCACCTACGCGCAAGAGTGGAGGCTCGCCGGTACCACCGGACAGATCGTCACGATCGATCTCGCGTCGGAAGCGTTTGACGCGTTTGTGTTCTTGCTCGGACCCGGGCTCGAGAAGCCCCTGCAGGACGATGACTCGGGTGGCCGGTGCAACGCGCGCCTCACCGTGCGGCTGCCGCGGACGGGCGACTACACTATCGTCGTGACCAGCAGCGAAAAGTTCGCGACGGGCCGCTTCGCGCTCGCGGTGGCTGCCGGTGCGAAACCCAAGTCGCTCAGTCCCTGCCCGCGGTGACGCCCCACCCGCCCCCCCCGCCCGCCCCTGTTCGCGTCGCCGTGCTCGTCTCGGGCGGTGGCACGAACCTGCAGGCACTGCTCGACGCGCTCGCGGATTCTCGGGCGGCGCGCATCGCCCGGGTCGTCTCCAGCCGCTCCGACGCCGGAGCGCTCGAGCGGGCGCGGCGGGCGGGGGTCCAGACTCACGTACTCTCGGACCCCGCCGATGCGGCCGCGCTCACCGCCGCTCTCGGCGACGCCGGGCTCGTAGTGCTGGCCGGGTACCTCCAGCGGATCCCGTCCAGCGTGGTCGCCCGCTTCCCGTGGCGGATGATTAATATCCATCCGGCGTTGCTCCCCGCCTTCGGCGGCGCCGGCATGTTCGGGCGCCGCGTGCACGAGCGGGTGCTCGCGAGCGGCGCGCCGATCTCGGGCGCGACGGTTCACTACGTCGACGAGGAGTACGACCGCGGGCCGATCATCGCCCAGTGGCCGGTGCCGGTTCGTCCGGGCGAAACGCCGGAAACGCTCGCCGCGCGCGTGCTCGAGCTGGAGCATAGGTTGCTCCCGTTCGTGGTGGTGGAGCTGGCGCAGCGCGGCGTGCCGCAGACGCCCGTGCGACTGTTTCCCGACGGCGCCGCGTTCGCGGCTCAGGACAAACTTGTGATGAGGTTCTCTGATGAAGCTCGAGGGCGCACTCAATCCCCATCCTAGAGGATGGGCTCGGCGAGACGCAACGCTGCAGCGTGTCCTCGCGCGGGTGCTTCAGCACAGCGCTGTGCCGAGCCCACGCTTCGGCGTGGGAACAGCGACGGCGGTCACGCTGCTGCTATCCGTCTATCCGGCCGTCCGCCTGTCCACTCAGACCAGCGTCGATCGCCTGGCGGTCCGGCTCGCCGGCATGACCGCCGTCACCGGGCTCGAGCAAGCGATGGCCGATACGCTGCTCACGCTGGTTCCGGGGAGTGCGCGCGACCGGGCCGGCAACGTGACCGTCAGCCTCGGCAAGGGGACGCCGAAGCGTCTCGTAGCCTGCGCGCTCGACGAGGTGGGGTACGTGGTCGGTAACATCACACCCGACGGCTATCTCACCTTGCGGCGCGTGGGCGCACCGCCCACTGCGCTGTTCGATCAGCAGCTCGAGGGCCAGCGCGTGATGGTGTTCGGCGCGCGCGGCGCCGTGCCGGGGGTGGGCGCCGTGAAGTCGACGCACCTGACCCGCGGTCGGGCGGGGGGACCGGGGACGCCGGATCCGGCGTTCACCGTCGACAACGCCTACGTGGACGTGGGTGCCACGTCGGCCACCGAAGCCCGTGCGCTCGGGATCGACGTGCTCGACCCGGTGGCGGCGGCCAAGCGCCCGCATGTGTACGGCGACCGGTTGCTCGCGGCACCCGTCGTGGGGCGGCGCGCCACGTGCGCGGCACTCGCCGCTGCGGTGCAGGCGAAGCCCAACGTGAAAGGCACGGTCGTGGCCGCCTTCACGGTCCGGAGCCTTTACGCCACCAAAGCGGGATTCCAATCGCTGGTGAAGCTGCAAGGTCCGTTCGCCGAGGTGAAGGAGCCGAGCCTCACCGCGCGCTACGCCGATACGCCTGTCGAAACCGTAGCGCTCAAGGACGCGGACGCACTGGCGCAACGGCTCATCGCATGGATGGAGGGAAGATGATAGGGGCGGCGCTGCTGTTGGCGGCTGCGGTGTGGGCCCAGGACACCTCTCGCGTAGCCGAGGCGCAGTCGGTTCTCGCACCCCTGGTTGAGACGTACGGCGTCTCCGGCGCCGAGGGTCCTGTACGGGAGACGGTGAAGCGGATGCTCCCGGCGTGGGCCCAGACGGAGACCGACACCGCGGGCAACCTTTGGGTGCGGGTCGGCAAGGGCGATCCGCTGGTCGTGTTCGTCGCCCACCTGGACGAGATCGGTTTCACCGTCACGGGCATCAGGGACGACGGATCGCTCGAGCTGCGGACCCGCGGCGGCTTCTTCGGTTCGCTCTGGGAAGCGCAACCGGCGTTGGTGCACACCGAGCGCGGCGACGTCGCGGGCGTGTTCATGCCGCGGGACTCAGGGGTCACCCGTCACACGCCGCCGCCGCTGCGGGTGGACGTGGGCACGACATCGCGCGCTGCGACCATGGCCCTGGGCGTCAGCCCTGGGAGCACGATCACGATGCCGAAGCGCTATGTCCGGCTCGCGGGCACGCGGGCCACCGGCCGCTCCTTCGACGATCGCGTCGGGTCGACCGCGCAAATCCTGGCGCTGCGCCATCTCGACCGGGCGGCGCTCAAGCACCAGGTGATCTTCATCTGGAGCACGCGCGAGGAGATCGGGCTCGAAGGCGCCCAGGCGGCAGCCGCGGCACTCGGCACCACGGCGCGACGGGTCCACGCCATCGACACGTTCGTCTCGGCCGACTCGCCGCTCGAGCTCGCCAACTTCGCGGTGGCGCCGCTCGGGCAGGGCGCGGTGGCGCGGTCGCTCGACAACTCCTCCATCACGCCTCCGGCCTATGTGGACTCGCTCGTCCAGGTCGCGCGCGCGCGCCGGGTGAGTCTCCAGGTCGGCACGACCAACGGGGGCAACGACGGCTCGGTCTTCACGCCGTTCGGCGTCGTGGACGTCGCCATCGGCTGGCCGCTGCGTTACTCCCACTCCCCCGCCGAGGTCGTGGACCTGCGCGACGTCGTGAGCCTCGCCGACATCATCCAGGCGGTGGCCGAGACCTGGTGAGAGCGCTGCTGTCGGTCTCGGACAAGCGCGGCATCGTGGAGTTCGCCCGCGAGCTCGTGGCGCTGGGCTGGGAGATCGTGTCCACCGGCGGGACGGCCGAGACACTGCGCCAGGCCGGAGTGCCGGTGCTCGCCGTCGAGCAGGTCACCGGGTTCCCGGAGATGATGGACGGGCGGGTCAAGACGCTGCACCCCAAGGTGCACGGCGGCCTGCTGGCGCGGCGCGCTCATCCCGGCGACCGCGCCGCCCTCCAGCAGCACGGCATCACCCCCATCGACCTGGTCGCCGTGAACCTGTACCCGTTTCGCGAGACCGTGGCGAAGCCGAACGTCGCGTTCGAGCACGCCATCGAGCAGATCGACATCGGCGGTCCCTCGATGCTGCGCTCCGCGGCCAAGAATCACCAGGACGTGATCGTCGTCGTCGATCCAGACGATTATCCCCAGGTCATCGCAGCGTTGAAGGGCGTCATAGCCCCGGGCGTCAGCCCGGAGTTGCGCCGGGAGCTCGCGGCGAAGGTCTTCGCTCACACCGCCGCGTATGATGCGACCATTCACAGCTATCTGGTGAAGGACCAAGCTGGCTGGCCCGAGCGGATCACGCTCGCGCTGGAGCGCCGCCTGGAGCTGCGCTACGGGGAAAACCCGCACCAGGCGGCCGCGTTGTACGCCAGCGACGAGCCCGGCGTGCGGAACCTGGAGCAGCTGCACGGCAAGGAGCTGTCGTTCAACAATCTGCTCGACGTAGACGCCGCGCTCGCGGCGGTGGCGCCGTGGAGCGGCGCCGACCGCGCGGCGTGCGCCATCATCAAGCACACTACGCCGTGCGGCATCGCCCTCGGTCGCGCGCCGGTCGAGGCGTACGAGCGGGCGCTCGCGACCGACCGCACATCGGCATTCGGGTCGGTGATCGGGTTCAACGCGGGGGTCGACCGCGCGGCGGCCGAAGCGATGCGGGAGCTGTTCGTCGAGGTCGTCGTCGCCCCGGCGTTTCGGGACGACGCGCTCGCCGCGTTTCGTGAGAAGAAGAACCTGCGGGTCATCCGGCTCGCCGTCGACCCGGACGCGCCGGGGTGGGACTTCAAGCGCATCCGCGGCGGCTTTCTGGTGCAGGAGCGCGCCCGGCCGGCACGCGCGGCGGAGGAGTCGGCGTGGAAGGTGGTGACGCGGCGCTCCCCCAGCACGGAGGAGTGGACCGACCTGCGGTTCGCCTGGGCCGCCGTGGGCGCGGTCAAGTCGAACGCGATCCTGCTGGCCCGCGGCGAAGCGGCGATCGGAATCGGCGCCGGCCAAACGTCCCGGGTGGACGCGTCGTTCCTCGCCATCCACAAGGCGCGCCAGCAGGGCCACGATCCCGCCGGCGCCGTGTTAGCTTCCGACGCGTTCTTTCCGTTCCCCGACGGGGTAGAAGAAGCGGCCCAGGCGGGGGTGCGCGCGATCATCCAGCCGGGCGGCTCCGTGAAGGACGCGGACGTGATCGCGGCCGCCGATCGACACGGGCTGGCGATGGTGTTGACCGGTCTGCGGCAGTTCCGGCACTAACCACCATGACGAGCACGCCGAGCATGCGCGACCAACTCACGCCGTACGCCGACGCGGAGCGCCCGCCCTATCTGATCGCGCTGATGGTGTCGCTCGGGGCGCTCGCCCTCTACGCCGTGACGCTCGCGCCCACCACGCAGTTCTGGGACGCCTCCGAGTACATCACCACCGCGCACGCCCTCGGCATCCCGCATCCTCCCGGCAACCCGCTCTTCGTCCTGCTCGCACACGCGTGGGGACTGCTCCCGCTCGGCGCCGACTACGCGCGCCGGATCAACCTGCTGGCGGCCGTGAGCAGCGCGGCGGCGGCGGGGTTCTGGTTCTTGATCGGGGAGCGCTGGTTGCGGCCGATCGTGTCGCCCACCGGGCCGCGGCGGCTCGCCGCCGCCGCCGGCGCGGTCGTCGGCGCGACGGCGTTCACCGTGTGGAACCAGTCGGTCGCGAACGAAAAGGTTTACACGGTGAGCGTGCTGTCCATCGCGCTGGTGCTGTGGCTCGTGGTGCGCTGGGGCGATCAACCGTCCGAGGGCCGCCGCGACCACTGGCTCGTACTCATCGTCTATCTGCTGGCGCTCACCGCGACCAATCACTTGATGGGCGTGCTCGTCGCGCCCGCCGTGCTGGCCTACGTCCTGGCGACGGACGCGCGCGCGCTGCTGCGCCCCCGCTTCCTCCTCGCGGCGGCGCTCGTGGCTGCCGTCGGCACCAGCGTCGATCTCTTCATGCCGATTCGAGCGCAATTCGATCCGTACTTGAACGAGGGCGAGCCGACCACGTGGCGGGCGCTCAAGGCGGTCCTGGCGCGCGAGCAGTTCGGTAAGCCGTCCGTGCTCGACAACCCGATGTATCCGCCCGGGGCGGAAAACCCCGGCCACACGCTCGTGCTGTACGGGCAGCAGCTCCTGAACTACCTGCAGTACTTCGCCTGGCAGTTCGGGCGCGACTGGCCGGGAGCGGTGCGGCGCATCCTGACGGCGGCGTTCGTCATGCTGGGCCTGCTGGGCGCGCGGACACAGTGGCGCGCCGACCGCCGCGCCGCGCTCGCGATGACGACGTTGCTCGTCACGCTCACGGTCGTCCTGGTGTTCTACCTCAACTTCAAGTGGGGCTACTCCCAGCCCTATGCTGCACAGGGTATCGACCACGAAGTGCGCGAGCGGGACTACTTCTTCATCGCATCGTTCGCCGCATGGGGCGTCTGGGTCGGCATCGGGCTCGCCGCGGTGATGGCGTGGATCGAGGAGCGGCTGGCCCGGCGGATGCCGGTCGCAAGGCGATCCTGGGCGTGGTCCGCGCCGGTGCTGCTCGTCGCGCTGCTCCCGTTGCTTGGCAACCGACTGACGGCGTCCCGGGCCGGTGAGACGATGGCGCGTGACTACGCGCGCGACGTGCTGCAGTCGGTGGACCCTTATGCGCTCGTCGTCACGGCGGGGGACAACGACACCTTCCCGCTGTGGTACGCGCAGGAGGTGGAGGGCGTCCGCAAGGACGTGAGCGTGCTGGTGCTGTCGCTCGCCAACACCGATTGGTACCTCCGCCAGCTGCAGCGCCGGCCGCCGGCGACGTTCGATCCCGAGGAGGCACCGGCCTGGTACCGCGCGCGGCGTTGGCCACGTCCAACGACGTCGTGGATGAGCCGGTTCTACCTGGCCGACTCCGCCGACACCCTGCCCCAGTATCTGCCGCTGCCGCGGGCGGTCACCGGGTACCTCGGCCGCATCGCGGTTACGCTCGATCCCGCTACATTGGGCCGTCCCTACTTGGAGCGCGGCGACCTGGCTGTGCTACAGATCATCAAGGACGAGCTCGGGCGACGGCCGATCTACTTCTCCGCATCCACGGGCAGTTATGCCGACCAGCTCGGGCTGTCGGCGCACCTGGTCAGTGAAGGCCTGGTGCGCCGCGTGGTGCCGCGGCCGGTCGCGCCGGACGACAGCGTGCGGCTCGTCCAGGGCCGCGGCTTCGTGAACGTGCCGCGATCGCGTGCGCTCGCCTTCGGGGTGTATCGGGGTGGCGCGACGGCGGCGCGACCGCGCCCGCGCGGCTGGGTGGACGTGCCGTCCCAGAACAGCCTGTTGGGTTACGTCTTCGTGTACGACACGATGGCCGCGGTGCTGCACGACGTGGAGCCGGCGCTCGCAGCCCGGGCGGTCGAGCTGCGCGACGCGATCCTCGCCAACACGACGTACGCGCTCCCCGTCGAACGGCGCGCCATCGGCAATTGATCCCGAATCGAGCGAGCATGAGCCACGCACAGCAGGCGGTCAAGATTCCGGTGAGCGAACGTGGGGTGTCCGCGACACCCGTCGCCGTCGGGGCGAGTGAGCGCCCGCCCTATCTGATGGCGGCGTGCGTCACTCTCGCCGCACTGGTCCTCTACGTCCTGACCGTCGCGCCCACTACGCAGTTCTGGGACACTTCCGAGTACATCGCCGCGGCTTATGTGCTGGGCATCCCGCACCCCCCCGGCAACCCGCTGTTCACGATCATCGCGCACACCTGGGGCCTGCTGCCGCTCGCCGCGGGATACGCGATGCGCATCAACCTGCTCGCGGCCGCGACGAGCGCCGTCGCGGCGGGGTGCTGGTTCCTCGTGGGAGAGCGCCTCATGCGCGCGTGGGTGCCGGCCGTGTGGCCGCGCCGGCTCGCGGCGCTCGCGGGCGCGGTCTGCGCCGCGACGGCGTTCACGGTGTGGAACCAGTCGGTGGTGAACGAGAAGGTGTACACCTTGTCGCTCTTGTCCGTGGCGCTGGTGCTGTGGCTGATCCTGCGCTGGGACGACCAGCCACTGGGCGAGGCGCACGATCATCACCTGCTGCTGATCGTTTATCTCATCGCCCTCACCGCGACGAATCACATGATGGGGGTGCTGGTCGGGCCGGTCGTCGTGGTGCTGCTGTTCCCGCCGCTCCGGAGCGTGCGGCCGGTGGACGAAGCGTCGCGCCGGGTGGAATGGTCGCAGTGGTTCGTGTTCTGCAGCGTGTACGGCATGATCGTGGCGACGGGATTGGAGAGCGCGACGCCGCTGTTCGCGGTGGGCGTGCTGTTCCTCGCGGCCTTCGCCAACGCCATCCTGCGGGCACGCAATTGGGATTTCGCCGTCGCCGTGCTCGCCGTCGCCGTGGTGGGCCTCTCGGTGTACTTGTTCCTCCCGATTCGCGCCGCGCACTATCCGCCGATCAACGAGGGCGAGCCCACCACCTGGAAGGCGCTGTGGGAGGTGCTCACGCGCCAGCAGTACGGCAAGCCGCCCGTGAGCCAGCGACAGGCCTCGCTCGTGGCGCAGATCGGGATGTGGGTCCAGTACTTCAGCTGGCAGTGGGGCCGGGACTGGATGGGCGGCCTGCAACGCGGGCTCGCCGTCGTGTTCGCTTCGCTCGGCCTGCTCGGTGCCTGGCGTCACTGGAAGGCCGACCGCCGCGCCGCGCTCGCCATGACCGCGCTGATGGCGACGTTCACGCTGCTGCTCATCTTCTACCTGAACTTCAAGTACGGCTTCTCGCAGATGCTCGACCGGCCCCAGCTGGCGCGCGAGGTGCGCGAGCGGGATTACTTCTTCATCACATCGTTCGCGCTGTGGGGCGTGTGGGTGGGAATGGGCCTCGCCACGTTGATGGAATGGGCCGCGGAATGGCTGGAGCAGCGCGAGCCCGATCGCGAGCGCCGCTGGCGGTACGCCACGCCGCTGCTGCTGCTCGCGCTGATCCCCCTCGCCGGCAACCGACTCACGGCGTCACGCGCGGGCGAGACGCTGGCGCGCGATTTCGCGTTCGACATCCTCCAGTCGGCCGAGCCGTACGGCGTCCTCGTCACCGCGGGGGACAACGACACCTTCCCGCTATGGTACGCGCAGGAGGTCGAGGGCATTCGCAAGGACGTCACCGTCGTGAACCTGTCGCTCGCCAACACCGATTGGTACCTGCGGCAGCTGCAACGGCGACCACTCGCCGACTTCGAGCCCGACAAGGCCCCCGCGCTGTACCGCGGGCGCCAGTGGCCCAAACCGACGGGCCGGCTGCTCAACTTCAGCGACGCGCAGCTCGACGGGCTCCAGCCGGTCTACTTCCTCGAGCAGAAGACCACCGTGAACCTGGGCGGCGTCGGCGTGACGCTCGATCCGGCCCAGCTCAACCGCCAATACCTCGAGAAGGCGGACGTGATCGTGCTGCAGGCGATCCGCGACCAGTTGGGGAAGCGGCCGATCTACTTCTCGCGCACCGTCGGGCCGTACGCCGACCAGTTCGGCCTCACCGGCTACCTCGAGGGCCAGGGGTTCGTGCGCAAGCTGCACCAGGAGGCGCTCGCCGAGTCGGACAGCATCAAGGCGGTCCCGGGCCTCGGCTACGTGAACGTCCCGCGCACCGAAGCGCTCGCCTTCCAGGTGTACCATCGCGCCGCGGCGGCGCGCAACCGCCCACGGGGCTGGGTCGACCGGCCGTCCGAGGGCATCCTCGCGACCTACGGCATCGTGTACCAGGCGCTGGCGCAGGTGCTGCAGAAGCGGAACCCGCAGGAGGCGACCCAGGCCCTGGTCGTGGCGGATTCGATTTTCAAGAACACCACCTTCGGATTCACGCCGCCGACGGAGCGGTGAGGGCGCGCCGCGCGCGCAATGCCCTCACATGTCGAGCACGTGGGACGCCGATTCACTGTGGCGGTCGTTCTGGCGAGCGTTGTACCTGGGCTCGCGCACGCGCAGTGCCCCGACGGCTCGGCTCCGCCGTGCCGGTCTGCGGCAGGCACGGCACCGTCACCTACCAGCGTGGCTGTGCTCTACTTCGACAACGCGTCACCCGACTCGACGGACGACTATCTCGCGGAAGGACTGACCGAGGCGGTCATCGCGCAGCTCGGCGAGGTCGGGCGCATTTCCGTCAAGTCGCGGTCCGCCGTACGGCGGTTCCGCGGCAGGAACGTCCCCGATCTCCCGGCGATCGGCCGGACGCTCGGCGTCGCGTATCTCGTGACCGGGAGCGTGCAGCGCGCGGACCGCGCCCTACGCGTCACGATCGAGCTGGCGCACACCGCGACCGGCACGCGCGTGTGGGGCGACCAGTTCGTCGGCGCTGACGACAGTCTGTTCGCCCTCGAGGACAACATCGCCCGGCGGGTGGCCGAAGGTGTAGCAGGACGGCTCCTCCCCACCGAGCGCCGTGCGGTCGCAGCGGTGCGGCTGACGCGCAACCCGGAGGCCTACGAGCACTTCCTGCGCGGGAACTACGGTCTCGCCCAGCGCACCTCCACCGGGATGACGCGGGCAACGGCGGAGTATCGGCAGGCGGCGGCGCTCGACTCGGGATTCGTCTCGGCGCTGGCCCGCGTAGGACTCGCGTACGCACTGCGGCTCGACTGGAGCTGGGATGCGACAGGGGCGTCTCCGGCAGACAGCCTGCTGGATCGGGGAGAGGCGGCGGCGGACGAAGCGCTGCGGCGCGACCCGTCCAACTCCGATGCCTGGCTCGCCCGGGGATACCTGCTCGAGTTCCGGCACCCCCACAGCTGGGATGGTGTGATGGCGGCGTTCGCGCGGGCCGTTGCACTCGACCCCCGGAACGCCGAGGCGTGGCACCAGATGGGGGACGCGGCAACGGACATGGGTGACGACTCGACCGCGGTCACGGCCTGGCGGCGCGCGCTGGCGATCGATCCGGGGCGCCCCATCACGCTCCGCGCCTACGCACAAATGGTCGTACCCGCCGAGGCCAGGTCACTCTTGGACAGCGCGTTGGCCGTGGACCCGGGATTCCATTTGGCGCGGCTGAGCCGTGCAGACATACGCCTGGCCCAAGGCGATACCTCTGGCGCCCGCCGCGACCTCCAGGCCTCTCGCTGCGAAGTATGTGCGGCGGACATGTGGCCGTCGTGGACCGCGTGGCACGCACTCTCACTTGGCTCGCTCGGTGACACGGCAGCCGCCCGGGTCGAGGCGGATTCGGTGCGTGCCCGTCTCCGCCTCTCGGGAGGCCTCAGCTGGCGTGTGGGGGTGTCGCTTGCCCTCCACTACCTACAGCTGGGTGACTCTGCGACGGCGTTGGACCTGCTCGAGCGGATCTCTCCGCGTGGTGTGAAGCTGTGGTCTCTGTTAACAGGCGACCTGAGCTCCCGGTTCTATCCTGTGACGTCCAGCCGAAGGTTCCACCAGATCGTGTCCGACGCGACGCCACCGTGGTTGCCGCCGCAGGCGGAGGTCTTCGACCTGCCTACCTCGGCGACGATGCGGACTCTCTGGGTGGCGACCTACACCGGCATGTACGGGCGCGCGCGCATCTACGCACGCCAGGACCGCCTCATCGTGGCGCTCGAGGGCCAGGAAATGGGGGGGTTGCTGTACCAGGGAGGCAACACGTTCGTCGCATCCTGGGACCACGGCGTCCGGGTCGTATTCGGCACAGGTAACGTCCCGGTGGCGGGATTCACGGTCACCCGCCGCAAGCGCGTCGTGACGTACCAGCGGGTGGAGTAGCACACTGCGCTACGACATCGTGAACCAGCAAGACCGCACCGACTGATTGGCTACGCCGCCAACATTTCAGTAGCATTGAAGGTCCCGGATGACCTCGATGACATCTCCAACCTGCTCAGTGCGCACAGCACGTCGTTCCGTGACTGCGGCGCCGAGCGTCACATGGCTCGCAGCGATTGTTTGCTTGCTTGCGGCTCCGGCCGCTGCCGCGCGGCAGGCGCCTGCCACGAGCGCCCAGGTGCCGGGCGCCGGCAAGCCCGGAAGCGGGGCCGTGACGGCGGACAACGCGGCCGGGTTTGATGCGATCTTCGATGGTAAGACGCTGAAGGGCTGGGACGGCGATGCCGCGTTCTGGCGCGTCGCCGATGAGACGATCGTGGGCGAAACCACCGCCGAACGGCCCCTCAAGGCGAACACATTCATCGTCTGGCGAGGCGGCACGACCAAGGACTTCGAGTTGAAGCTGGAGTACCGGATCAGCACCACCAACCCCGCCGGCAACAGCGGCGTTCAGTTCCGCAGCTCGCTCTTGCCCGACGCCGGCCGCTGGGTGATGCGGGGCTATCAGGCGGACATCGACGCGGCCAACACCTACACGGGCCAGATCTATGAAGAGCGGGGCCGCGGGTTTCTCGCGAGACCGGGTCAAGCCGTGCGTGTCGCCGCAGACGGCCAGCTGAAGCTGCTCGCGTCGCTCGGTGACCCTGCCGTGCTGAAGACGTTCATCAGGAACCGCGACTGGAACCAGATTCACGTCATCGCGCGCGGCAACATCATCGTGGAGTTCGTCAACGGCCACGTGACGAGCCTCCTGGTGGACGACGACACGCAGGGCCGGGCGTGGGATGGATTGCTGGGCCTGCAGCTGCACGCCGGCCCGCCCATGAAGATCGAATTCCGGAACATCCTCCTGAAGCATTGGGACGCCACAGCGACGAGCCAACCGGCGGACTGGCTGACCGACGGCGGCAACCCCAAGCGTACGGCGTGGCAACAGGAGGAGCGGACGGTGACGACTCGTAACGCCAGGGACATCGAGCTGCTGTGGAAGATCACGCTCGACAACCTGCCGCGAGAAATGCACTCGCTCTTGCCGGCGCTCGTCGTGGGTCGGGCGTCTACCCGTGAAGGGCCGAAGCAGATCGTGGTCGTGACCGGCGTGTCTGACAACCTGTACGCGATCGACGCCGAGCGCGGCGTGCTGCTGTGGACGAAGCGCTTCGACCACTCCTCGGTGGGTGATACCGCCCTGCGGGGGGGTCTCATGTGCCCCGGCGGCATCACGGCGACCCCCGTGATCGGCCCCGCCACGGTGGGCGGTCGCTACACGATTTACGCCGTGTCGTGGGACGGGATGCTCCACCAGATCAACGTCGCCGATGGTGAGGACCTGGCCCCGCCCGCCAAGTTCATGCCGCCGAACGGCAAGCCCTATGCGTTGAACCTCTGGAAGAACGTGGTCTATACGCACACTGCGCAGGGGTGCGGCGGTCATCCCAACATGGCCTACGCCTACGACCTTGCCACCACCAGAGTCGGCAGCTGGGGGCCGGCGGGCGGCGGCATGTGGGGCCGCACCGGGCCGGCCATCAGCTCGAAGGGGGTCATGTACACCGGCACCGGAGATGGGCCGTGGGACCCCGAGCGCGGGCTCTATGGCAACGGGATTATCGGCGTCCAGCAGAATCCCACCACCAAGGCGCTCGAGCTGGTGGACTACTACGCGCCGTCGAACGCCGCGTGGCTGTTCAAGCGCGATCTCGACATGCAGGTCACGCCCGCGATCTTCGATCATAAAGGCAGGGAGCTGATGGTGGCGGGCGGGAAGGAGTGCCGCGTTTACCTGATGGACACCGAGTCGATCGGTGGCGATGACCACCGCACGCCGCTGTTCCGCACGCCGCTCCTCTGCAACGAAGGGGTGAACTTCGCCTCTGCGGGCATCTGGGGTGCCATGGCGAGCTGGGTGGACTCGAGTGGCACCCGCTGGGTGTTGGCTCCCTTCTGGGGGCCCAAACACTCCGCCTACAAAGCGCCTGGGGAGCACGGCGACGTCACCTCCGGCGCGATCGCCGCTTTCAAAGTGGAAGAGCGCGATGGCGGCCTGCAACTCACCCCGGCTTGGATCTCCCGGGATATGAACCGTGCCGAGCCGCCGGTCGTCGCGAACGGCGTCGTGTTCGCCTACGGCAGCGGCGAGAGCACCATCCAGGCCACGCCGGAGCTCGGACTGCGCGCGAACCAAGCGGACTACCGCATCAAGCATTCCACCCACGCCGTCCTGTACGCGCTCGACGGCCAAACCGGCGACGAGCTGTGGTCGAGCGGCACCCAAATCACGTCATGGAACCACTGGGCCGGCCTCTCGGTCGCCAACGGCCGCGTCTACCTCGGCACCTTCGACGGGACCCTGTACTGCTTCGGTATCAAGCAATGAGAGCGCCTGGGGGGGCGGCCGCGCTGGTGTGCCTGAGCGGCGTCCTGGTGGGGGCCAATCCGGCGCCGGCACAGGATTGGACGACGGCAGGTTATGACGCGCAGCGCTCGTCCTGGGTCAGGGCGGACGCGAAGATCTCCCGCGACAGCGTGCGTGCGCCCGGGTTTCAGCTCCTTTGGAAAGTCAAAGTCGATGTCGACTCGACGCAGTCGAGCGCCGTGACGCCGCCTGTGCTGTTGGATCTCGTGATCGGTCATCGGGGATTCCGGGCCTTGGGCTTTGTCGGCGCGCCATCCGATCACGTGGTGGCGATCGATACCGACTTGGGCCGTGTGGAATGGGAGCGGCGCCTCGCCCCAGGTGCGCCATCCGCCGGTGGCTCGCCGGCCTGCGCGCGCGAGATCACCCCCGACTTTGCGCGCTCAACCAACGCGGCATTTCCCGCTCCGCCGGGGGGACGCGGCGGCGGGCGTGCCGGGCAAGCCGCGCGCAGCGCGGTCGGTGAGCCCGGGCTAGGTGCGGTTACCCTCGCTCAACTGGGCACGCGCCGCACAGCCGCCCCGTCGGCCCCGCCCAAGACACCGGGCCCGCATGTCCCGCCGCGTCCGTTCCCAGTCGTGTATGTCTTGTCGAGCGACGGCATGCTGCACTCGCTGAACGTCATGAATGGCGCCGACGCCGAGGCGCCGGTGCCGTTCCTGCCGCCGCAATCGAGCGCGCGTGGTTTGATCGTCGTCGACGATGTGGCCTACGTGGCCACGGTGTCTGGGTGTGGGGACGCGCCCAATGGGGTCTGGGCGCTGGAGCTCGGCTCCAAACAGGTCGCTACCTGGCGCTCCGCTAGCGCGATCGCCGGCTCCGTGGGTCCTGCCATCGGTCCGGACGGAACGGTCTATGTAACGACCACGACTGGAGAACTGGTGGCGCTTGAGCCGCGGACCCTGAAACCGAGGCAGACCCATCGCGCCGGCGGCGCGGGCTTCACCTCGTCACCCGTGGTTTTCGAGCATGCGGCGAGCGTGCTGATTGCCGCGTCGGCCCGGGATGGGCGGATCCATCTGCTGGACAGCCACCGCTTGGCCAGCTCGAAAGCGACCGAGTCCCTGAACTCGGCGAGCGTTGCTGCCGCCGCGGTGGCGAGCTGGGCGGCCCCTGACGGCACGCGCTGGCTGCTGGTACCACGCGCTGGCGCCATCGTGGCGTGGAAGGTGGTGGACCATGACGGAGTGCCGACCATCCAGCCCGGCTGGGTGTCACGCGATATGATCACGCCTCTGACGCCGATCGTCATCAGCGGCGTGGTCTTCACCGTCTCGAGTGGTGAGTTTCGCGCCCAACCCTCGTCGCCCGCAGTGCTGTACGCGCTCGATGCAACCACGGGTAAGGAGCTGTGGAATAGCGGCACCGCGATGACGTCGTCCGCGCGCGGAGGACTGTCGGGGGGCGGCGGCCAGGTGTATGTCGGGACCAACGACGGCACGCTGTACGCCTTCGGTTTCCCGATGGAGCACTGAGATCGAGGTGGAGCACCGCATCACCTGGCGCGTTGTCCTAGCCATGATGGCCGGCGCGCTTGGCGTCCCACCCGCGCAGGCGCAACTGCCGGACGGCGCGGGCAGGGACGAGACGGTGAGACTCTGCTCCCAATGCCACCGACCGGAAGTAGCGGTGTCGCTGCGTCAGGATCGTCTCGGTTGGGCGGCGACGCTGCGGAAAATGACGGCCCTCGGCGCCAAGGGGACAGAGCAGGAATTCGCAACAGCGCTCGACTATCTGGCAACCCACTTCCCAGCGGACGAGGTCCCGCGGATCAACGTCAATACCGCGACGGCGATTGAATTGGAAAGTGGATTGACCCTGAGACGCTCGCAGGCGGCGGCCATCATCGCGTACCGGGCGCAGCACGGCGCTTTCAAGTCAGTCGAGGAGCTCAAGCAGGTACCCGGTCTTGATACGGCAAAGATTCAAGCCAAGCGGGATCGCCTGGCGTTCTGACTTACCAGAGGAACCGACGAACCCCTCGCCACGAAGCAGATGCGTGGCGGGAAGGGAGTGCGGAGAATAAGGGTATTAGCATGTGTCCTAATCGTGGCTGGAGCGCGGTGTTCAGCGCGTTCGTGGCGCTCGGTTGCGCGAGCGCTCACAGCGCGCCGCCCGCGCCCGGTCTGGAGCTCAGGATCGATCTCGGGAACAGAACCGAGTTCTTTGAAGGCGAGCCGATCTACGCCGTACTCACGTTGCGGAATGCTGGCCCGGATACCGTCCCCATCATTCAGTTCGGCCTGGTGGAGGATTGGCTTCAGTGGTCTCTGCGTCGGCGCGCCGGGACGCCTGTTCCGCACCGGCGAGACCCTTACGTTAACTGGATTTGTCCTCGGCCCGGTGTCCCCTGCCCGCCCACCGACCCGCTGGCCCCCGGCGCTGCGCGGTACCGCCCTTTGGTCCTACAGAGATTCTGGGGCGAGCCAGGTCCGCTTACCGACGGCTCGTACTATTACGATCTCCCTGCGGGAGAGTACGTACTCGAGGCCTCGTTTCGCTGCAACGATAGCGCGGCGGCATCGGTCGCCGCGCCCTCCGTGTCGTTCCGCGTCCGCTCCCGCACACAGCGCGAGGATACGGCGTACGCGGAGTTCGTCCACTGGGCAGCCATCGACGTCCGGCATTGGACGGACGCGAAGCTCGATAGCGCCCATGCCTGGGTGTCGCAGCGGCTCGCCATCGATAGCGCGGACCCGTTCTCCGTCGCGCTCCTGGTAACGAGCGGCGCCCGCACCGTCGACTCCGCCCGGGTCGCCAGGTACTACGATCTCATGCTGGCCGCCGCGCAGGCGCAGGCGACACAGCCAGCCGGCGCCTTAGCGGCCATCTACTTGGTAGGGTCCGGGTTCAAACACTTCGGCCACCGAGACGTCGATGTGCCTTCTCTCCTGGGTGCCACGCTCGCTAGGGACGTCGCGCGCGATCATTGACCTTCTCGCCAGGCCGCGGCAGCGTAAGTTCAGTGCTAGTAATCAGGAGGGCTAGACCTAATTGGTAAGGCGGCGGTCTTGAAAACCGCTGGGCGCAAGCCCGTACAGGTTCGAGTCCTGTGCCCTCCGCTGGAGTTCAGACCGCCAGGCGTCGTGCCTCGAACGGCCAGGTTCGTCCCTTCCACGACCACGCTCCGAAACACACGACACCCAGCAGCAGCGCGCCTAGCCCGAACGCCACCACCGCGGGCGGCGTCGTGGCAAAGATGAAGATCCATCCCACCAGCGCGACGAAGCTCGGCAACGGATAGAGCCACATCCGAAACGGCCGCGGCAGGTCCGGCGCGCGCCGCCGCAGCAAGGTCACCGCGCCGATCTGCCCGATGAATTGCACGAGAATCCGCGTCGTGATCAATGCGTCTATGACCATGCCCAACGACACAAAACCGGCGAGGATCGAGAGGACGCCGAGCACCACGAGCGAGACGTATGGAAATCCCTCGGACGGATGGAGGCGCGCGAATACCTTGAAGAAGTAGCCGTCCTTCGCCGCCGCGTAGGGCACGCGCGAGTACCCGAGCAACAGGGCGAACACCGAGCCGAAGGCGGTCCAGAGGATCATCGCCGTGAATAGCGTCGCGACGCCGGGACCGTACGTCCGTTCCATGAAGACCGAGACTACGAAGTTGGACTGCGGGTGTGACGCAGCCGGGACGAAATCCCGCCACGGGACGACGCCGATGATCGAGAGATTGATCGCGAGGTAGATCGCCGCGACTAGGACGGTGCTGATGAGAATCGACCGTGGGATCACTCGGCCCGGGTTCTCGACCTCGTCGCCGATATAGCAGACATCGTAGTAGCCGAGGTAGTCGTACACGCCGATCCGCGACGCGGCGCCGAGGCCCAGCAGAAAACCCAATGAAAAGTCGAGCGCGCCCGGCGGAAAGTCGAAGGCGACCTTGGGGTCGAAGTGCCGTGCGCCGGTCACGACGACCACGATGACGGTGACGATCGTGCCGATCCACAGCGCGACGGTGATCGTTGCGATCGAGGTGATCCGCCGGTACAGGAGTGCCAGGTTCGCGAGCCCGACGAGCGTCACGACGAGGATCGTCTGGCGCGCCGTGATCCCTTTCCAGATGTAGCCCAGGTACTGCGAGAACCCGATGTACCCGGACGCGATCTCGAGGGGACCACTCAGCACAAATTGCCACACGAAGAGAAAGCCCATCAGCCGGCCGACCTTCTCCGCGCCATAGCCGTGCCGCAGATACCCGAACGAGCCGCCGGATCCCGGCAGCGCCGCCCCCAGCTCGCTCCAGACCATCCCGTCGCACACGACCACCACCAGTGCGACGAGCCAGCCGAGCATTGCCTGGGGACCGCCCAGCGCGGACATGAGGAGCGGGATCGTGATGAACGGTCCGATCCCGATCATGTTCGTCATATTGAGCGCCGTGGCGTGAATCAGGCCAAAGCGGCGGACCATCGGAGGGGGCGACGACGCGACCGGGTGGGTCACCGCTGGTCGACTACGCGAGACTCGACCCTGAAATCATTCACCTGGGGGATCGCCCTGTCCCCCAATGACGCACGCGGCCGGAATCGTGAAATGGGAGGACTTCATGGTATGCCCCTAGTGCGCCGGCGCGACCGCCTGGGACAGGTCCGGGTACTCCCTCCGCACGAGCCCCCAAAGGACGGAACCCGCGGGAGGCTGAACCGGTGTCCGCGTCTCGGGACAAGCGGCCAAGGCTTTAGGCACTTGCCCAGAGAGGTGAGCAAGGCGGAACCCTTGGCGATGAGCGGCAAAGTCCACGAGGACGTCGCCCTCGCCGAGCATCTGTTTGACAGGAAGGAGATAGAGGACGTCCACGCGAAACGCACCGAACGTACCCTTCACATCGGGCGAGACGACACGGGACTGAACGCCGGCTGCTCGAGGCAGCTTTGTGTCGCCAGGTCCTGCCCGGAGATAGACGCTCGCTGGCGGCAGCTCGGTGCTGTCCTGAGCGACAGCCGTCACCACTAACACCGCTTGATCGTTCATCGCTGCCAACTCGGCGCAGTCCTTTGGAAACGCAATGTCGTAAAACGCAATGCGCGGGACGGGAGCGTAGCTCCGATACTGTGCCGCGGCCTGGCTGAGACGGCCGTCCAAAGCCGTGTTGGAGACGGGTCCGTTGGCCCACCCGAGGTTTTGCTCGACGTGCTGCGTGACCTGAGCCGCAGCCAGGAGAGCGATGGAACCCAGGCCCGCCGCAATGAGCAGACTTCGAAGGGACCAGTTGGTTATTAGAGACACTAGGTCAGGTTCTCCTGGATGAAATGTGGGCTGAGATGTACATCAACCTGGACGAGCGGCCCCTCACCAATGCAGCGGAAGCCATGGATCTCTCCGGCCTTGATGACAAGAATGTCACCCGCGCCGGCTTCGAATTCCTGATGAGAGCTTCCTTGAAACGGCAGATCTTCCTGGCGGACGCGGTACATCCTGCGGGCGCTCCTGCTGAGGGGTCATCCAAGCATACTGCCATCACATCGCTAGCGCGCCGTAAGCGCCACGCCGAGCTGAATCAAGGTCAGGCGGGGCGAGCTGGTGACGTCGCCGCCGTTGAACTTCACGGAGCCGCCGACGACGCCGAAGATCGCGTTGAAGTAGGGAGCGAAGTAGAGCATCCGGCCCACGGGCAGCTCATAGCCGATCCCCATCTGCGGCCCGAACCCCGTTGACGTGATGACGTTGGTGCCGTCCTCGGCGCGGTGCGTCACCCACCCCAACCCGCCCTTCAAGTACAGCGGCGTCCGTCGCGTCGGATACCAATAGGCTGCCGCGCTCAGCGCCGCAAGCGTCTGGTGCACGCTGCTCGTGCGGTGGCGCCACATCGCGGCTTCCCCTCCAATCAGCACGCGCTTGCTGACGCCGCCACCCAGACGAAGGTGGCCGGACAGGCCGGACGGGCGGTCGCTACGGCAGATGTAGCACCCGACATGCCCCCAGCCCGCACCGAGGCCGACATCGAACCACACCCCCGTGCGGGCCTCGCGCCGCTGCGCCGCGAGCCCGCTCGGCAAGCCGAGCAGGATCGCACTCGTGAGGACGACCGCTAGACGGGACATAGGTCTGCTTCATTGCTACGTCTCCACGGCCCGCACCGAGGTGATTCCAGTCACGGCGGTTTCGTCCGCGTGAGGCGCAAGCTGGGGCCGGAGGTCTTATGCGTCACACCTTACGCGCTATCGTGTGGGTAGCAGCGGTGGTCGGTTGCACCGAGCATCCGGTCGTCACGCCCGGCGGCGGGACACCGACCGGCTTCGCCCAGTCCTACGGCGTCTGGACCCCGGGGCCGCGCGACGACTGCACGGCGGCGATCCACGACAGCTATTCCGTCGTCGGGCCGGACGGCAAGCTCTACCCCACCTGGCACCCGCCGGTGGATCCCGTCACCGGTTGCTCGTTCGGGCACGATCATGGGCGCGATCCGCGCGGCTCGGCGCTGTACGCCGCGGTCGGGCCGATCCCCTTCGGGTACGCCAACGAGCAGCTCGACGCCTACGATCCGGCGAACCCGCGCCACGAAGACCACTTCGGCCACAAGGTCGAGTGGGAGAACGGGGTGCAGATGCATTTCGGCAGCCCCGCCGCCGACGCGCTGTTCGACATCCGCTGCGACGTACTCACCAAGCTGCACCAGGGAACGCACTCGAAGGACGCGTTCACCAACAACCTGCACGAGCTCGCCTATCACATCCTGTGCAGCGACGGCACCGAGCTCCACGTCACGATTCTGGCGGCGATCGGGGACCCGGGGCAGTTCACGCGCTCGTGCGACGGTACGACGGACGTCGTGGTCGGGCCCGCCACCCCTGCCAACTCGCCCGCAGGCGGAGGCCGCCGGCTCATCCCTGACCGCACCTGCGTGGACCAAGACATCCTCGTACCCGCAGGCCAGCGCTCGGACTTCGGCGCGCTGCACGAGAGCTGGCAAACCTCGAACAGCATCGAGCGGGCGGATGGCCACGGGCTGACGTTCTTCAATCCGTACTTCCAGGTGTTCCTGCCGAGCCGATTCTACGATCCCAAGATCGCCCCGCTCGTGGGGCGGCCGATCGACGTGTGCTACGAAGTGACTCCCACCGGCGGGCGCGCCCAGGGCACGCCCTGCGCCGTGTCCACGAACAACGGCACGATCGCGGGGGTGACGTTCGACGACCCGCGGTCCGTGTTCAACGGGGTGGATCGAGTGGTGGATGTGAACGCGAACATCGTAGACAACCCGCAGGGACCGGAGGTCTGGTACACCGATCCGTTCGGGAAGCATGGCCGCACGGACCCGTTCGTGGGCTCCATCCGACAGTTCATCGCCCGCATCGACAATACACGCGGCGGGCTCGATGCGAACGGCCCCGGCGTTGGGCGGGACCGCAACTACGGCAGCCCGCGCGTGCACGCCCCGAACTGAACCGGCAACCCCGGCGGACCCGCCGCGTAAGGCCTTGCGGCGCGTCCCGCGATATCCGATCGTCCGAGCGCCTCCAACGATGGGCGGGCCCCCCCCTGGCAACCGCCATGCGACCGCATGCCCGAATCCTGGACGACGCGCCTCACACGCTGGCGAAGACCGGCAAGCTGCATCGCCACTGACGGTTAACTCCCACGACCTCAAGCTATCTCTTGACTTGAGGCCGCCCCGCTTCCTATACCTAGAACCGTGCGCCGCGGTGACGCGGGAGTCCTCACTATGCCAGAAGCCCCCCAGTGGGCACGGGTCAAGACAGGCGTCAACTACCACCTCCGTCGCGGGGCCTGGTACGAGGTCGTGCGCGTGACGCAGGGCGAGGCGTTGATCGAAGTCAACCACCAGACGATGACCGTGCCGGTCGAGCTCTTGCAGATCGTTCCCACGCGTCCCCAGGTCTGGTCGGTGGTCCCGCGCCCGCTCGACGCCGTGAACCTGCCGCTGAGTTGGGGCACCAAGTACGCGGTGTGCCCCAAGTGCAGCGGGCGCGCGCCGCTCGGTCGCCCTGTCCCCAGCATGATTTGCAACACCTGCGGCGGCGAGTTCGAAATCTCCTGGTCGCTGGATCTCGATCTGGCGTAGCCGTTTCGCTGCGGGTCCTAGCCGGATAGACCCGCACCCCCGCCGCAGGTATGCTTCCACTTCGCACGAGCCCACAGAAGGCAGGTGTCGTCATGCCCGTCTCCGTCGCGCAAGCCGGGGCGAAGCTCCCACTGACCGTCGTGATCCCGACCCTCAACGAAGCGCGTCAGATCGCCACTGCCCTCGAGGCGCTGCGGTGGGTCGACGAAGTCATCGTCGCCGACGGCGGCTCGACCGATCTTACAGGCGAGCTCGCTCAGCAACACGGCGCCAGTGTGATCGAACTGCGCGGGCAGAGCATCGGTGCGCAGCGTAACGCCGCCATCGCGCGGGCCCGCAACGCCTGGGTGCTCGCCCTCGACGCGGACGAGCGCGTCACCGACGCGCTGCGCGATGAGTTGGCGCGCGTGCTGCTCTCACCGGCGCACGAGGCCTATCGCGTCCGCTGCGAGAATTACTTCCTGGGCCGCGAGCGCAAGCGCGGCCGCTGGGGCCGTGACTGGCACGTCCGGCTGTTCCGGCGGGACCGCCGCTTCTCCGAGGATCGGGTGCACGAGAGTCTCGAAGCGGTGTCCGATGTGGGGGACCTGAGCGGACCGATCCGGCACGTACCGTACCGCAACCTGACTCATCACCTCGAGAAGATGGTCGTGTACGCGCGCTGGGGAGCGAAGGAGCTGCACGCGCGCGGCCGTCACGCCACCGCCTGGGACCTGCTCGGTCGCCCGGCGTGGCGCTTCGTGCGCGACTACTTTCTGTACGGCAGCTGGCGGGATGGGCGCTATGGGCTGGTGACGTCACTGCTCACCGCCTGCGCCGGCTTCCTGAAGTACGCTTACCTCTGGGAGCTCGATCAAGCACCGCCGGCGTCCCGCCCGGGATGAAGCTTCCGATTCTGATGTATCACAAAGTGGATCGGCTGCCGCCCGGCGCGCGCCACCGCCGCAATTACGTGCTTCCCGAGCAGTTCGACGCCCAGCTGGCGGCCCTCACTCGCTGGGGCTATCAAACGATTTCGTTTGCCGACTGGCTCGCCTACCGCCGCGGTGAGCGGTCCCCGCGCTCCCTGCCCCATCGCCCGATCATCCTCACCTTCGACGACGGCTACCGCTCCACCTACGAGATCGCGTGGCCGCTGCTGCGGCGTCACGGCTGCGCCGCCACGGTGTTCCTCGTTTCCGATCTGGTCGGCAAGACCAACGCGTGGGACGCCGACGAACTCCAGGAGCCGCTGCTCGGCCCCGCCGAAATCGCCGAGCTGCGGGCGGGCGGCATCGAGTTCGGGTCCCACACCAGGACCCATGCTCCGCTCACGACCGTGTCCCCGCATCAAGCGAGAGCAGAGCTGGGCGACTCCCGCGCCGCGCTCGAGCGCCTGCTGGGCGAGCCGGTCCGGGTGCTGTGTTATCCCTACGGCAAACAGAACCCCGCCGTGCGCGCCCTGGCGCGAGAGGCAGGCTACGAGGCGGCGGTGATCGCGCGGCGCAGGCTCAACTCCACCGCGACGGACCCGTTCCGCCTGGCGAGGCTGCGAATCGACCCCGGCACCGGCGTGCGGGCGCTGCGGTGGACCCTGACGCAGCTGCGCTGGCTGCCCTGGGCCTAGCTAAGGCCACTCATGCCGCGGGTCCGCCTGGTGGTCTTCTGGCTCGTGTGCTTGGGCGCGGGGCTCGGCATCGTCCGGTTCGCCCCCGTCGCCGTCGCCGCCTGGCAGTCGCGCCGCCACGCGCTCCGGCTGGAGTCGATCCGCGTGACGGCCGACTCGCAGGGCACAGCCGGCCTGTTTCCGGTCATCGAGATCACGCTGCGAAACCCAGCTCCTTCGCTCAGCTTTCTGACCAGGCTCGACATGGAGCTCAGCACTCGCCTGCGCCGGCCGCTGGTCGGGGGCTGCTCGGAGGGCCCGGCCGCGTGGGGGTACGATCTGCTGATTGACGGGCAGCGCGTGGTCCAGCGCGACAGTGTGATGGTGTCGCAGCTCGTCGACCCCGAAAGCCTGCACCGCTTCGCGATCGCGGTCGGACAGAGTGGCCCGCCGGCGCACGCCGAGTACGACGTCACGCTCACGCTCCACTACAACGAGCACAGCACCCTGCCGCTGGGACAGCTCAGGCTCAGCATTGACAGCCCGGCGTGCGGGCTCGCCCCGGCCACTCGGCCCGCGCGCCCCGTGCGCGTCCATCGCACCCGCCTGCCCAGGACTTGAAATCGGCTTGAGACCGCCGGGCGACCGTACGCCCCATGCAGGCGGTCACTCTGTTCGCATACGCGTTCGTCTCCAACGTCGCGCTCGCCGTGCTGCCACACGAGCCCGCCGTCATCTGGTACGGCGCGCGCCTCGGTGTGTGGCCGACGGCGTTGGTCGCGACCGCTGGGACCGTGGCCGCTGCGCTGGTGGACCACCGGATCTTCGTGCCCGTGATCCGTCGCGCCGCGGCGCGCAGACGGTCTCGCGCGGCTGACCCCGGGCCGGCGGCCCGGGCGTGGCTCCAGCTGTTCGCGCGTGGGCCGTTCGCCACGATCGCCCTCTCCGGGCTGACCCCCCTGCCCTTTTTCCCTTTCAAAGCGCTCGCCTTCACCACGGGCTACCCGCTCGGACGCTATCTCGCCGCGGTCACGGCCCGCTCGCTCCCGCGCTACCTGCTGCTCGCGTGGCTCGGAGAAGCGGTGCGCCTGCCGCTCTGGCTCATGGCGACGCTGTTCGCGCTGTTGCTGATCCCGTCTCTCAGAATCGCCCTATGGCCCCGGCCCAGCGCGAGCTGACGTTCTTGCTCGCCGACCCCGAGCGGCGGCTGTTGCGCGCGATCGCAGCGCGTCTGCCCCAGGGGGTGACGTCGGATCACCTCACCGTGCTGGGCATGTTCGGCGCGCTCGGCGTCGCCGCGGCCTATGCGCTCTCGCGTCTCAGCCCCGGGTGGTTGTGGGCGGCGAGCGCGTGTCTCGCGGTGCAGTGGCTCGGGGACAGCTTGGACGGCACGGTGGCGCGGGTGCGCGGCGCCGAGCGGCCGCGCTACGGCTACTACCTGGATCACGTGGTGGACGCCGGCTCGACCGCCCTGATCGGTCTCGGCCTGGGACTCTCGCCCTACGTGAACCCGTGCGTCGCGCTGGGGGTGGTGATCGTCTACCTCGCCCTCTCGATCAACGTCTATCTCGAGGCGAACGTGTTCGCCGTGTTCCGGCTCGCCTACAGCCGGCTCGGCCCGACTGAAGTCCGGATCCTCCTCATTGCAGTGAACGCCGGCCTCGCCGTGAGCGGCCCGGGACGCGGCGTGTACCTCATCGCGAATGCGACGCTGGCACTGCTCGGGATCTGCATGCTCGGGATGTTGGGCGTGCGGGTGGGTCAAAACCTGTCGCGACTCGCTCGCGAGGAGCCTTTGAAACGACCGGCGAGACAGCTCAGTCCGCGAGGAGTCGCCGCGCTTTCCTGAAGATCGCGTGCCACATCACCCGCGTGAGCTTACCGGTGTTGGTATTCTGGCGGCTCGGGTGGTAGGACGAGACGAGCTGCGTCCCGTCTGGGAGCGTCGCCACCGCGCCGTGGGCGAACGCGGGTCGCCGGCGCGGCGGGAGCTTCGCCCACCAGCCCGCGGCCTTGAGCCAGTGCTCGTGCGCCACCCGACCGAGCGTCACCACCACCCGCACGCGCCGCAGCAGCCGCAGCTCGGCCTCGAGATACGGCCGACAGCGCTCCAGCTCGGTACGGCTGGGCTTGTTTTGCGGCGGCGCGCACCGGGCGGCGGCGCTGATGTAGCAGTCTGTGAGCGCGAGGCCGTCGTCGCGGGCGCGCGACTGGGGCTGATTCGCGAAGCCGTAGCGATACAGCGCCTCGTACAGCCAGTTACCGCTCGAGTCACCCGTGAACATCCGGCCGGTGCGGTTGGCGCCGTGGGCCGCCGGCGCCAGTCCGACGACGAGCAGGCGCGCCCGCGGGTCACCGAATCCCGGTACCGGTTTCCCCCAGTACTGCCAATCGCGGAACTCGCGCTTCTTTTCGCGCGCCACGCGCGCGCAGTACGCGCGCAGCCGCGGACAGCGGGTGCACGAGACGATCGCGCGATTGACGTCTGTGAGTGAGGAAACCATGGAGGTGGATATGGCCGCCGGTCCCACGCTAGAGCGTGGGAGACGCGAGACCTTGATCAGGCTCCTACGGCACGCGCCGCTGCCACGTCGGGAACGCGGCGCCGACGAGCCCGCCGGTCACCCCTCCCGCGACGCCGCCCATCAAGAATCCGACAAAGAATCCGCCGACGTCGTTGCAGCCGCTCGCGCTCTCGCATGTTGCGTGGACGAGAGCAGCGGCGATTGCGCCGAGCCCGATTCCCCCGATGGCGCCGCCGATCAGCGCCCCGCGTCGCCAGTGCGTGGCGTGCACCCACAGCGAGTCCACCGCGGTGGCCGGAATCCGCTCCGGCGACCCGTCCACGCGGAGCACGACCAGACTGGGCGACGCGAGCTCGACGGAGCCCTCGATCAATCGCTCCCCCTCGACGCGGATGCGCACGCGTTGCCGCGCGCCCAGTCGCGCAAGGGCGATTCCGGCGCGCTCCGCCGCGGTGAGCGAGCTGACCTGCTGCGCGAATCCGGGCGATACCAAGAGCGAGACAAGGCTGAGAGTGGCGCCGACGAGAGCGAGCGTCCGCATGCGAGAGCCCCCTGTGAGGTGCGCCGGAGATGATCGCACGACCTTCTCAAGGGACTTTCAAGAACGGCCCACCGCAAGCCGGGAGGAGCGGGGGACGGGGGGCCCTAGAACCTGATGGCGACGCCCTGCTTCGCGGTTCCGGCGACGGTGAAGGCCTCGACTGCGAGCGCGGCGCCCAGCAGCCAGGGCCGTACACGGGCAGGCAGGGCGGCCGCCGCGCCGAGCACGCTGAGACCGGCGATGGCGGTGTAGGTGTTCAGCTGGCCGACCGTGGGATTCGGTCCGAGGATGAAGTTCGTCTCGCGAAAGTCGCGCCACCCGTTGCGGGCCAGCCCGCGCGTCTGCGCGGCGTCGATCAGCAGGGCGACAGTGAAGGCGCTCGCCAGCGCGACATCGGATTGCGGCCAGGACAGGCGCGGCAGGGCCGGCCGCGGCGTGCTGAGGGTGAGCTGTATCGTAGGCTTGGGCTGGCTCGACCAACTTGGTGGAGTAGGCACACTCCAGGCGGTCAACCGCTGCTCGGAGACGCGTGGCGCCGCCCAGAACGTGTGGTCTTTGAGGGCGCGCTGCGCCGCACCCTGTGCGGGCAAGGCGACCAGGGCGCCGACGACGAGGAGCAGCGTTGCGATGTGTCTCATACGCGTCCCTGCGCCTACGCAAGGGGGGTGCCACGCCAGGCCGCGCGAGGGCCCTCTCGTTTCGCACTAATTTCGTGCAGCCCGCCATGCCCGAGGGCAGCGCCATGCAGCAATTCTGTCGCGCGCCCGTGACACTCTCGATCCGCGGCAGGACCGCGCGTTCGGCCCGGTATCTCAAGGCGCGGGTGCGCCGCGTGAATTGCAAACGTGCGCGGGATCACGGCTTGCTCCGGGCTCCGCGGCCGGGGATAATTCGGCCCGGGAGAGGTGGAAGTGCTTGCCTGCCGGGTAGAAACAAGCAGTTTGTAACGACGCACTTGGGACAATCCGGTAACCTTTGCCGAAGGAATGGCATCTTCACGATGCTCTCCGTCCCCTAGGCGCGGCGATGCGGCTCTTCCGGTCCCACGGGTCTGTCGCGCTCGCTGCCCTCGGCGGGCTCGCTGTCGGTGCCTGCGGTCTCGCAGACGTCTTCCGCCCCGGGGGGTTGAAAGACGTCGTGCTGCGCTACACCGGCGCGACCACCCTTAACGTCGGGACTCGCGTGGCACCCGCGGTCACCGTGGAGGTGGACGGCGTCCCAATGCCGAACCCCCGGCTCCGCTTCTCCTCCTCCGACACGACCATCCTCGCGCTCACTCAGATCGGCGACACCCTCGTCGCTTGTCGAACCGGGCGCGCAGTACTCAGGACCCGCCTTATCAGCTCGATGGTCGCCGATACGGCGCCGACCGCTCAGGATTCGATCAGGGTGACGGGCGGATCGCCCCTCCCTACGTGCCCGTGAAGTGCTTCCGCTGCGGCGCGGAGATTCCCGGGGCCGCGCGCTTCTGCGCGAGCTGCGGGACCGTGGCGGTAGACCCGCACGACGCCACGGTCGTCATCGAGACCGAAGACTCGGAGGCGCTGTTCCGCCGTGTGCGCATGGTGCTGGAAGGCGAATTCGACGTCGAGCGCGAGCTGGCCCGAGGGGGGATGGGCGTGATCTTCAAAGCGACCGAGGTAGGGCTACGGCGCTCCGTGGCGTTGAAGGTGCTGCCGCCGGAACTCGGGCTGAACGTCAGGTCCGCCGAGCGGTTCAAACGCGAAGCGCGCATGGTGGCCGAGCTCGATCATCCAAACATCATCCCCGTCTACCGGGTCGGGCAGCTGGGCGGGATCTTCTTCATCGCGATGAAGTTCATCGAGGGCCGCTCGCTCGGCCTCATCCTCGATACGCAAGGGGCGTTGCCCGTGCCCGTCACGCTGCAGGTGTTGCGCGGCGCCACCCGCGGGCTCGCCTACGCCCACGACCGCCATATCATCCATCGCGACATCAAGGGTGGCAATATCCTCGTGGACCAGGACGGCCGGGTCATGGTATCGGACTTCGGAGTCGCGCTCCGCGCCGCGGACGTGAACTTGACCGCCGACGGTACGGTGATCGGCACGCCGCCGTTCATGAGCCCTGAGCAGTGCGCCGGCCGGCGCACCGGCCCCCAGAGTGACCAGTATTCCATCGGCATCGTCGGTTTCCAGATGCTCACCGGCGCGGTGCCCTTCCGCGCCGACACGATTGCCGGCATGATGCAACACCACTTCTTCACCCCCGCCCCGGACGTCCGCCAGGCGCGCGACGACGTGCCGCCCGCCCTCGCCGAGGTGCTGAACCGAACCCTCCAGAAGGACCCCGCCGCGCGCTACGCCACGACCCGTGACATGCTCGCCGCGCTCGAGGCCATCCCCTTCTCGGAAGACGACCGCCGCGAGAGCGAGCAGATGCTGCGCCAGCTTGTGCAGGGCACCGTGATGCCGAGGGTTTCGGCTCGCGCTCTCCCCCCGCTTCCAGACCGCCCGACCATGCCGCTCGCCGCGGCCGAGCTGCGCAAGCGGCGATTGCCCGTGCGAGTCGGCGTAGCCGCTTCCGGCGTGCTCCTCCTGGGACTCGTGCTCGGCGTGCTGCGCCTGACGGCACGGCGGGGCGATGCGACTCCCGGTCCGACGGCGATCCCAGCGGCGCCCGCGACGCTGCAGGTCGCCAAGCCACTGGCGGCTAGCAAGCCACCGGTGGCGCGGCCGCCGGGCGGCAAGCTACGCATGCTCACGCGCCCCACTGATGCGGAGATCTTCATCGATGGCCGCCGCGTGGGGGCGGGCGCCGTCGTGGACCTGCCGCTGACCGCGGGCGAGCGGCGGCTCGAGGTACGGGCGCCGGGATACCGGTCGTTCGACACGACGCTCGTCGTAACGGTGGGGAGCACACTGACACTAGGCCGAATCACCCTCTCCGTGGCTGAGCAGCGGCCATGAGAAGGCTCGTGCTCGGCCTGACGCTGGTCGTGGCGGCGTCGCCGTCGGCCCGCGCCCAGACGGAGACTGGCGACCAGTTGCGGCAAGCGGAGGATCTCTACGAGCGGCTCGAGATCGAGCGCGCGGTGCCGTTGCTCCGCCAGGTGGTGGCCACGAGCTGGCCTCACGCGGTCACGCAAGACCAGCGCGTCGAGGCCTACACCTACCTCGGGGCGTCGCTCGCCCTGCTCGGCATGGGCGACTCCGCGGCGATGTACTTCCGAAGCGCCATCGAGCGGGATCCGTTCACCGACTTGGACGCGCAGCGCTTCACGCCGGCTCAGGTGGCGCTGTTTCGGCAGGCACGGCGCCTGACGTTCGCCGTGGCGGTCCGCCCGGTCGCGGCCGGGCGCGTCGATCCCCGCACGGAGCGCGCCACCTTCACCGTCGTGACCACTCACCGGGCGTCGCTGCGAGTCGAGCTGCGACCGGCCGACGAGAAGGGCGCGGTCGAGCTATTCCACGATGTCAATGACGGCTTGCGGGAGGTGCGGTGGGACGGCTTGCTGCCCGACGGCCGCCTCGCCCCACCCGGCCGATACGAGCTGGGCGTCGTCGGCCGGAGCCAGCTGCTCGCTCGCTCCGACTCGATGCGGGTCTACTTCACCGTGGCCCACGAGACGCCGCCGCTCGAGGACACGCTCCCCGACCTTTCTCCGGCCCAACTGCTCCCCGAGCGGTTACTGGTGGCGGCGGGCGCCAAGGACCTGATCAAGGGTCTGGTGATCGCCGCGGGCGCCCTGGCCGTTTCCAGCGTGGCGGTGAACCGTGACCTCGGACGGGGAGGTCGGGCACTGGCCATCGCGGTAGGCGCCACGGCGGGGATCGCCGGTGTGACGGCCCTACTGAACGCGCGCCATGAGCGCGACCTCCCGGCCAACATCGCCGAGAACGGCCGGCGCCGCGTCGCCCGGGCTGCCGCGAATGCGAGCATCGCGCACCGCAACGCCGAGAAGATCGCCGAGACCGTGCTGATCATCAGGCCGGCGGCCGGCGTGGGCCCGTGACCCGAGGCGACCCGATCCCCGTCGCGTCCGGCATTCTGCTCTGCCTCGCGCTCGCGCCGGCCGCCGGGATCGCGCAGATCACCGTGTCGGGGACCGCGGGGGTGTCGCTGGCCGAGCATCGGGTGGACATCGGAAACGGCATCGAGGAATCGAGGGGCCTGCTGTTCGGTGCCGGAGGAGTCGTGGCCTTCCGTTCTCGGCTCGAGATCTCGATCGGCGTGGCGGGAGGGTCGCTGTCTACCGACGCGGCGGGAGCCGAAAACCGGGATGTCGGGGAAGTCGGCATCGAGGCCAGTTTCGTCCCGGTGCGGTGGCTTGCGCTACAAGGGAGCGCGCGATCGCGGGCGTATTCCACGGCGATCGCTCGGCAGCACTGGACCACCGTGGGGGTTGGGGCCGAGGTGCGCCTTGACTTCGCGACGAGCCCGGTGCGGGGAGTGCTGCGCGGCGGCCTGCTCCCCGTCGTTGCGGTGAACGGCCTGCCTGGACCCGATGTCGCGCTCACCGCCGCAGCCGGGATGGAGTACCGCAGCGGCTCGATCGCCGGCGGGTTGTTCTACGAGCTGGAGCGCTATGACTTCCCGGACGTGGGCACGGGGCGTCGCCTCGAACAAGTGACCAAACTGACTTTCCGCTTCACCGTGCGTCGGGGTGGCCGCGCCAGCCGGCCGTGAACGCGCTCTTGTGAGGAGCCTGGCAGTCTAGTTGCCCCCACCCGCGGCGATGGCAGCGGCGAGCACCACGGTCGCAAGACCGCCCGCGCCGGTGAGCGCGAGCCCTGGCACCCAGCCGAACTCCACCCCGAGCGATACGCGCCCGCGCGACTGCACTTGGGAGTTGCACGTGGTTGGTCCACAGCCGAGAAACACGGAGCGGCGCACGAGCTCGGGCCGAGCCGCGACCGCAAACCAGTCGTTGGGACTCCACCTCACAAGGCCGAACACGGAGCCCGGTTGCAGGTCGGTGGTGGTAGTCACCAAAGGCGTGCCTAGGGCCAGATCCACCGATCCGGAAGACGGGAGCCAGCGACGGTACCGGACGGCGGGCCCGAGTGCGAACCCGAGTCGGTCCAGGTTCGCGAACACCGACCCGCCAATCGCGTCACGGGTAGTGATGTTGGCCATCAAGCCCCAATCCGCTACTTCGCGCAGTCGCGTGTCGTTGAACTCGTCCCTGCCGAGCACCACGTAGCTACCGAAATTGGTGAGCAGGAACGCGGAGCAAGTGGGTTTGGGCCGTGCCCGGTAACACAGCGGGGCAGGCGTGTGAGCCGCGGTCGAGTCGGGGCCGGCCTGGGCCGAAACGCGCGCGAAGCAAGCCAACAGCAAAACAGGGCAGAGTAGCGTGAGACCACGCATGGCAACCTTTCGGAGTCTAGGAGCTCATGGTTGCCGTCTATCATCAAGTGGTTTTCAAGACTCCGGGGGGTTGCAGCAGTCGAGGGGACTGGCGAGGTTGTCCTGTTCCGGGAGAGGTGGCCGAGTGGCTGAAGGCGGCGGTTTGCTAAACCGTTATAGGGCCTAAAAGCCTTATCGGGGGTTCGAATCCCCCCCTCTCCGTACCGCACCGCCATGACCACGCGCGTTCGCTTCGCCCCCTCCCCGACGGGCTACCTGCACGTCGGCGGCGCCCGCACCGCTCTCTTGAATTGGCTGTACGCCCGCCACGTGGGCGGGAAGTTCCTGCTGCGCATCGAGGACACCGACAAGCAACGCTCCACCGACGAGCACACGAAGGTGATTCTGGACGGGCTCACCTGGCTGGGCCTCGACTGGGACGAGGCGCCCGTCTTCCAGGGGGGACGGGTGAAGCGGCACCAGGAGGTGGCTGACAAGCTGCTGGCCGAAGGCAAGGCTTACATCGAAGAGAGCGCGATCCGGTTTCGCCTGCCGCCCGGCGAGATCGCGTGGGACGACGCGGTGCACGGCCGCATCTCGTTCCAGGGCGAGGATATCAAGGACTTCATCATCCTGCGCTCGGACCGCACGCCGATCTACAACCTCGCGGTCGTCGTGGACGATATCGACATGGCGATCACACACGTGCTGCGCGGCGACGACCACATCTCCAACACGCCGAAGCAGCTCGCCCTGTACCGCGCCATCGGTGCCCAGCCGCCGGTGTTCGGTCACGTGCCGATGATCAACGGCCCGGACGGCAAAAAGCTCTCCAAGCGCCACGGCGCCACCGCGGTGGGCGATTACCAGCACATGGGAATCCTCCCCGCCGCGATGCGCAACTTCCTGGCGCTGCTCGGCTGGAGTCCGGGGGGCGATCGGGAAATCATGACGCTCGACGAGATGATCGGGCTGTTCTCGCTGGAAGGCATCCAGAAAAAGCCGGCGATCTTCGACATGACGAAGCTCGAGTGGATGAACGGGCAGTACCTCTCGATGGCGTCCGCGGACGAGCTGTACCCACTGGTCTCACCCCAGCTCGAGCAGCTCGGGTTGAACGGCAACAAGGACGCCGTCCTGAAGGCGATCGCCGCGGTGAAGACCCGCTCGCGCACCACGCTCGACGTCGCGAAGCAGGTGGCCGTGCGGCTCGACGCGAAATTCGTCGCGTTCGACGACAAAGCGATAAAGGAGATCGCCAAGGATCCGGCGGGTTACAAGGCGTCGCTCGAGGCGAGTGTCGCCGTCCTCCGCAAGACTGACTGGACGCCGGAAGCGCTCGAGAAGACGTTGCGTGCCCTGGCAGACGAAAAGGGTGTCGCTGCCGGGAAGATCTTCCAGCCGATCCGCATCGCGCTCACGGGTGGGACGGTGTCGGAGCCGGTGAACGAGCTGTTGCATGTGGTAGGGAAAGAGGCGGCGCTGAAGCGCCTACAGGCGGCGGTCACGGGGTCCACAGGCTGAACGAGGGGATCCCGGCACATTTTCACTGCATAAGGCACCGCCTCCCGATGCCCAACCCTATCTAACCCGAAAGGCGACCGTCGCTCGTCCGATCTGCGCCCCGGCCGCGTTATCCCATACCTGAACCCGTAGCAGATAGCTGCCGCGCGGGATCTGCTGCGGCGAAAGGTCCAGCACTTCTGTCACCGGTCGTCCCTCCGACCCGGCTGAGGCGCGATCGAACTCGAGGCCGTTCGCTCCCGGCCAATCCTCACGGGCGATGTCTCGCTGGAGATCGTCGCTACGCAGAATCCGATAGGTCACGTGGTAACTCACTCGCTCGGCGCTCACGCGCAGCCCGTACACCTCGGCATAGACTCGGACCGTGTCTTCCGCCGCGAAAGTCAGGCCCCGCTGCAGGTGTCCGAGCATCGCAGGCCGGCTGACGAGCGTGTCGCCGCGCCAAGCCTTCGCCAGCAGGAGGTCGCTGATTGCGGGTCCGGCGTGGAAGGACCGCAGCGTGAGCGCTAGCTCCTGACGACCCAGTGTGTCGCCCTCGCGGGCGTGGGCAAGCAGCACGTATCGTCCGGGGGCCGCCGCCAGGGTGACGCTCCCGGCGTCGCCCTCACCGGATGCCCGCTCGCCCCCGACATCACCGACTAGCGCCGCCGCGAGTGTCCCGGTCGTCGAGACGATTACGAGATCCGTGGTCGCCGCCCCCCCCAGGTTCCGGAACTGCGCCGTCCAGAGGCCGAACTCGAGGGCGGCGGGTTCGGAGGATGCGTCGCGCGTCAGCCCGAGCTGCATGGACGCGAACTGGTCCTGGTTCATCGGCCGGAAGACCATCTCCGGCGTGGTGCGCAGTCCCTTGGAGAACGCGCTCGGCCTGACGAAGCGCACCTCTCCCCACTCGGCGTACCTCCACCGCTCCAATTCGTCCGTGTTGCACTGCGGGTCGACCGTATTGTCCCCACCCAACCTCGACGCGTCCGGTGGCCCGAAGCGCAGGTACATGATTCCGCGGTCGTCCAACCCTGTAGCGAGG
>Ga0209160_1000110_pt1 | contig 56154 bp, 44 predicted proteins | sample GraSoiAngelo_153_FD_186167 | JGI IMG/M metagenome (GOLD analysis project Ga0209160, IMG submission 186167) | Grasslands soil microbial communities from the Angelo Coastal Reserve, California, USA - 14_1009_12_40cm (SPAdes) (version 2) | ecosystem: Environmental > Terrestrial > Soil > Grasslands ...
CAGCCTTATCACTGCGCACTCCCAGGCGTTGAGCAGCCTTGCGGCTGGGACGTTATACCACTATCGTGTGAAGTCGCGGGATGCGGTGGGCAATCTGGCGGTCTCGGGCGATGGCACCTTCACGACCCTGGCCCCTCCGGACACGACGCCGCCCACAGTGTCGATCACGGCCCCGGCCGCTGGCGTCACGGTCGCCGGCACGGTGACGGTCTCGGCCAGTGCCACGGATAACGTCGGCGTCGTGGGGGTGCAGCTCAAGCTCGATGGGGTGAACCTCGGGGCGGAAGTAACGAGCGCACCCTACACTCTCTCGTGGAACACCGCGACAGCCTCGAATGGACTGCATACCCTCACGGCCGTGGCCCGCGACGCGGCGGGTAACACGGCGATCTCCAGCGCCGTCAGTGTGACGGTGGACAATGCCCCGCCGCTCCTGAGCAGTGTGGCGAGCACGAGTATCTCTTCGAGCGCCGCCACTATCACCTGGACGACCGACGAGGCGTCCGACTCGCAGGTGGAGTACGGCACGACCACAGTCTATGGCAGCGTGACAGCGCTGAATGCAAGTCTTGTGACAGCGCACTCTCAGGCGTTAAACGGGCTTTTGGCCAGCACCGTGTACCACTACCGGGTGAAGTCCAAGGATGCGATGGGCAATCTGGCGGTCTCGGGCGATGGCACCTTCACGACCCTGGCCCCTCCGGACACCACGCCGCCCACGGTCTCGATCACGGCCCCGGTCGCCGGGGCGACCATCTCCGGCACGGTGACGGTTTCGGCCAGTGCCACCGACAACGTCGGTGTTGTGGGCTTGCAGTTCAAGCTGGACGGGGCGAACCTGGGGGCGGAGGTCACGGCTGCGCCGTACGCCATTTCTTGGAACACCACGGGAGCCACCAATGGCTCTCATACGCTGACGGCCATCGCCCGCGATGCTGCTGGCAATACCGCCACATCGAGCGCCGTCAGTGTGACGGTGGACAATGCCCCGCCCGTGATCAGCGCGGTGTCAAGCGCCAGTGTGGGGTCCAGCTCCGCCACGATCAGTTGGGCCACCGATGAGGCGTCCGACTCGCAGGTGGAGTACGGCACGACCACAGCCTACGGGCAGGTGAGCGCGCTCGTCAGCGCGCTGGTGACCAGCCATAGCGTCGGGCTGAGCGGGCTGTCCGCCAGCACCGTGTATCACTATCGGGTGAAGTCGCGGGATGCGGCCGGGAACCTGGCAGTCTCAGCAGATTTCACGTTCACGACGGTAGCGCCGCCTGACACCACCCCGCCCACGGTCTCCATCACGGCCCCGGCCGCTGGCTCCACGGTCTCCGGCACGGTGACGGTTTCGGCCAGCGCCACGGATAACGTGGGCGTGGTGGGCGTGCAGTTCAAGCTGGACGGCGCGAACCTGGGGGCGGAAGTCACGGCCGCGCCGTACTCTCTTTCGTGGAACACGACCCTCGTTGCCAGCGGCTCCCATAGCTTGACCGCCATGGCCCGCGACGCGGCGGGGAACACGGCGCCCGCCGGCGCCGTCAGCGTGACGGTGGACAATGCCCCGCCGCTCCTGAGCAGCGTGGCGAGCACGAATCTCTCGTCGAGTGCGGCCACCATCACGTGGGCCACCGACGAGGCCAGCGACTCGCAGGTGGAGTACGGCACGACCACAGCCTACGGGCAGGTGAGCGCGCTCGCCAGCGCGCTGGTGACCAGCCACAGCGTCGGGCTGAGCGGGCTGTCCGCCAGCACCGTGTACCACTATCGCGTGAAGTCGCGCGATGCGGCCGGCAACCTGGCCACGTCAGCGGACGTCACGTTCACCACGGCGGCGCCGCCAGACACCACGCCGCCGACCGTTTCGATGACGGCGCCATCCGCCGGGGCGACCATCGCCGGCACGGTGACGGTGTCGGCCAGCGCCACGGACAACGTGGGCGTGGTGGGGGTGCAATTCAAGCTGGACGGCGCGAACCTGGGGGCCGAGGTCACGGCCGCGCCCTATGCCCTCTCCTGGACCACGACCGCGGCCAGCAACGGGACGCATAGCCTGACCGCCGTGGCCCGCGATGCGGCGGGCAACACGGCGCCCGCCAGTGTCGTCAGCGTGACGGTAGACAATGCCCCGCCGCTCCTGAGCAGCGTCGCGAGCACCAGTATCTCGTCGAGTGCGGCCACCATCACGTGGGCCACCGACGAGGCCAGCGACTCGCAGGTGGAGTACGGCACGACCACAGCCTACGGGCAGGTGAGCGCGCTCGCCAGCGCGCTGGTGACCAGCCACAGCGTCGGGCTGAGCGGGCTGTCCGCCAGCACCGTGTACCACTATCGGGTGAAGTCGCGGGATGCGGTCGGCAACCTGGCCACGTCAGCGGACGTCACGTTCACCACGGCGGCGTTGCCTGACACCACGCCGCCCACGGTCTCCATCACAGCCCCGGCCGCCGGGGCGACGGTCGCCGGTACGGTGACGGTCTCCTCCAGCGCCACGGATAACGTGGGCGTCGTCGGGGTGCAGTTCAAACTGGACGGCGCCAGCCTGGGCGCGGAAGTGACCACGGCGCCGTACGTTCTCTCGTGGAAAACCACCACGGCCAGCAAAGGCGCACACACCCTGACGGCGGTGGCGCGCGATGCCGCCGGCAACACTGCCACCGCCGCAGCCGTCAGTGTGACGGTGGTGAGAGCGCCGACGATCACGAGCTTCACACCCACGAGCGGGCCGGTGGGGACCAGCGTGACGATCAGCGGCACGGACTTCACCGGGGCCACAGCAGTGATGTTCAACGGGGTGAGCGCCGACCCCTTCACAGTGACCTCAGACACGGCGATTCAGGATACTGTGCCGGCGGGGGCGACGACGGGGCTACTGAGCGTGACCACGCCCGGGGGCACGGCGACCAGTTCCGGCGTGTTCACGGTGGTCAACCCGCCGGTCATCACCAGCGCCGGCACGGCCACGGGCCAGGTGGGCGTGGCGTTCAGCTATCAGATGACCGCCACGAACAGCCCCACGAGCTTCGGCGCCACGGGGTTGCCCGCGGGCCTGGCGCTCAACGCCACGACCGGGCTCATTTCCGGCACGCCCACGAGCGCCGGGGCCTCGACGGTGACCCTGAGCGCGACCAACGCCGGCGGCACCGGCACCCAGACGCTCGCGGTCACGATCACGCCGGCCACGCCGGTCATCACCAGCGCCGGCACGGCCACGGGCCAGGTGGGCGTGGCGTTCAGCTATCAGATGACCGCCACGAACAGCCCCACGAGCTTCGGCGCCACGGGGTTGCCCGCGGGCCTGGCGCTCAACGCCACGACCGGGTTCATTTCCGGCACGCCCACGAGCGCCGGGGCCTCGACGGTGACCCTGAGCGCGACCAACGCCGGCGGCACCGGCACCCAGACGCTCGCGGTCACGATCACGCCGGCCACGCCGACAGTTTCGATCACCGCTCCGTCCAACAATGCCATTGTCTCGGGCACCGCGGTAGCCATTTCAGCGACTGCTTCCGAGAGCGGCGGCGCCATCGCCGGCGTGCAGTTTAAGCTCGACGGGGCGAACCTCGGGGTTGAACAGACTGCGGCACCTTACTCCATTTCTTGGAACACGACACTCGCTGCCAACGGTTCCCATAACTTGACGGCTGTGGCGCGCGACGCGGCTGGCAACACGGCGACTTCAAGCGCAGTCAGCGTCACGGTCTCTAATCCGATCCTGACGAGCATCGTGTTAAGCCCCTCCACCGCGACGGTCGGGATGGGAAGCTCCCAACAGTTTACGGCCGTTGCCAAGGACCAGAATGGCAACGCGATGAGCGGGGTTAGCTTTGTGTTCAGCTCGACCAACACCACGATCGCGTCGGTCAATAGCTCAGGAATGGCCCAGGGTCTGTGGCCAGGTTCTGCCGGCATCGTGGCCTCCAGCGGATCGATCACAAGCAATACGGCGACGCTCACCGTTGTGGACACAACCCCGCCCACGGTCTCCATCACGGCCCCGGCCGCTAGCGCCACGGTCTCGGGCACGATCACGGTCTCGGCTAGCGCCACGGACAACGTGGGTGTGGTCGGGGTGCAGTTCAAGCTGGATGGTGTCAACTTCGGTGCTGAAGTCACCGCGGCGCCCTACGCCCTTGCCTGGATAACCTCCACGGCCGCGAATGGGGCGCACTCTGTCACCGCCGTGGCGCGCGATGCGGCGGGCAACACGGCGCCTGCCAACGCTGTCAGTGTGACGGTGGACAATGCCCCGCCGCTCCTGAGCAGCGTGGCAAGCACGAATCTCTCGTCGAGCGCCGCCACCATCACCTGGACGACCGACGAGGCGAGCGACTCGCAGGTGGAGTACGGCCTCACCAGCGCCTACGGGCAGGTGAGCGCGCTTGCCAGCGCGCTGGTGACCAGCCACAGCGTCGGGCTGAGCGGGCTGTCCGCCAGCACCGTGTACCATTATCGCGTGAAGTCGCGCGATGCGGCCGGGAACCTGGCCACGTCAGCGGACGTCACGTTCACCACGGCGGCGCCTCTGGGCGACACCACGCCGCCCACGGTCTCGATCACGGCCCCTGCTGATGGGGCGACGGTCGCCGGCACGGTGACGGTCTCGGCCAGCGCCACCGATAACGTGGGCGTCGTCGGGGTGCAGTTCAAGCTGGACGGCGTTAACCTCGGGGCCGAAATCACCAAGGCGCCCTACACCCTCGCCTGGATCACCTCCACGGCCAGCAAAGGCACGCACACCCTGACGGCCGTCGCTCGCGACGCGGCTGGCAACACCGCCACGTCGAGCAGCGTCACCGTCACTGTCACCTCGTTTGCGTTTTAGCGCCGTCATGTCCTGGACCACCAACGAACCCAGCGACTCGCAGGTGAACTAGGGCCAATAAAGGATGATGCGTGGCGCGATGCTCACTTCCAGTGTTGTAATCTCGCGGGCTCCATAGAATCGCCAGCCTGCTGGATGGGAACGACCGAACATGGCGGAAACCATCCTTCTCGTCGAAGATGATCCGCACGTCCTCTTGTCTTATCAGGAGGTCCTCAAGCCCAGCGGATACGAGGTAGTCACAGCCGATTCTGGCGAGGCCGCGGAACGCATCCTGAGGACCTCATCCATCGACGTCGTGATCACTGATCGCAAGATGCCCAAGATGGGCGGTCTCGAGGTCCTCAGGATCGCAAAACAGGTGGATCCGGAGGTCATCGTGATCCTCATCACCGCCTATCCGACCGTGGACACGGCGGTAGAAGCGATGAAGTTTGGCGCATGCGATTATTTGATCAAGCCGTTCTCAGTGGAGCAACTCCGAGCGGTAGTCAAGGAGGCGTTAGAGAAGCGGAAGACGAAGGAGGCCTACGGACTGTTAAAAAGCCATCTCCGAAGCTCATTCGCGGTGGCCGGCATCGTGGGACAAAGCCGGGGGTTGCTGAAATTGCTTGACGAGATCCGTAAGGTAGCCGCTGTGAGCGCGAATATCCTGATCCTGGGAGAGAGCGGAGTCGGCAAGGAGCCTGTCGCTCGAGCCATCCATGAGAACAGCAGCCGTCACGAGCGCCCGTTCCTCCCCCTCAATTGCGCTGCAATCCCGGAGACCCTCTTAGAGGCGGAACTGTTCGGCTACGAACGCGGGGCGTTTACGGGGGCCCAAGCCGCCAAGGAGGGTTTGTTGGAGGCCGCCGACGGTGGCACGCTTTTTCTCGACGAGTTCTGCGAGTTAAGCCCTGCGCTTCAGGCCAAGCTGCTCCGGACCTTGGAGGAGGGCGCCGTCCGTCGCTTGGGAGGGAGGAAGCCGATCCCGTTTGACGTGCGCTTTGTGGCCTCCACGAATCGAGACATCCGCGAAGAAATCAGACTGGGCAGGTTCCGGCAGGACCTGTTCTTCCGCATCAACGTCATCGAAATTCGGGTGCCCCCATTGCGGGAGCGGCGTGAAGACATTCCACTCCTGGTCGCCCATTTTCTGGAAGAGGGATCGAAGGGCTCCGGTAAGGCGATCGAAGGCATCACGCCCGAGGCGATGGAGTGGTTGACGCATTACGATTGGCCGGGGAATGTGCGGGAGTTGAAGAACGCGATTGAGCGGGCCCTGGCCTATGCCACGGGGCCTTTCATCACCGTGCAAGACCTTCCTGAGGCGATCTTGATGGCGACTGTACGTCAAGAGCGGTTCAGCAGCTACCGAGAATGGAAGGAAAAGACTCTCGAACAGCTGGAAAAGGAGTTCCTCGAGAAATCGATCCACGAACAAGGCGGGAATCTAACCCTTGCGGCCAAGGAGCTCGGCATCCACCGCTCTACACTGCACCGCCTTATCCGAAAGCATCACCTCCCGTCTCCATAGCGCATTCTGCGTCGTAGCCACGCGACAGTGGAACCTCGCGCAACCACAGCGTTCTCTCTCATTCGTTCTGAATCACGTCGTAACAGCGCGACAGTTGCTCCCGCGGTGCTTTTAGTTTCGGGTTTTTGAGGATTTTCCCTGATCACCCTTGCAGGAATTTTCCCCCTGAGGATGCCGGTATTCACCTGACTCTCTGGGTCGAATGCGGGCGGGCGATCGGTATAGAGCTTGCCCACTCATACCGGCAAAACCGGAGAGCTGGCCTAAACGAGGCTGGCCCGGACAAACAAAGGAGGGAAGCTATGAAAAGGAAGATGCACAATCAGGGCGTGCGATTCACGCTCGCCTGTCTGTTGCTCATCTTCGGAATTGCCTGGGGTTCTCCCGCTTGGCCCTGGGATCAGACGGGAGGTACCCCCGCTCCTACCGGGGTCACATATAGCGGGCGGGCCTTCGCCGCTTTTGTCAATGTTCCCACGCTCGGGGTCGGCCCGACCACTGTGTCGGATACCGGGGAGCTGCCGCCCAGCGGCGGGTTCCAATCGGCAGACTTCGCCACGGTCGGAGCTCCCGGCGTCCTGAACGCGACGCTGTTGAGTGCCTCAACCAGCGGAGCCAATGGCGTGGCCCATAGTCGCGCCTCACTGGCGGATCTCGTGGTGCTCCCCGGAAACGCCGCCCAGGTGACCGCCTCGTTCGTTCAAGCCGAGTCGGAGGCAACCTGTAATGGAGTCCGAGGATCAACTGAAGTCGCCAACGCCACTTTTGGCGGCCAGGCGATTGCAGTGGACCCCTTTGCCCCAAACCAGACGTTCGTGATCCCCAACCCAATATCAGGGGGTCCGCCCGTGGCGACGCTCATCATCAACGAGCAGAAGACGGCCTCGGGGGGAGGGACGCAGGACATCACGGTCAACGCGGTGCACCTTACTCTTATAACCGGCGACGAAGTGATCCTGTCCAGCGCCCATAGCGATGTGCAGGGCTGTCCAGGCTGTCCACCCAAACCGCCCTGCGCTGACTTGATGACCGGCGGCGGTTGGATCAACGTCGGCAAGAGTACGGCCAACTTTGGGTTCAACGCCGGGTACAAGCCCGGTTCGTCTTCACCGGAAATTCATTTCAACTATATCGACCACAACTCCGGGATGCAGATGAAGGCGACCAGCATCAGCGTCTATCGTCAAGGGGACACCGCGACAACCCGCCACATGGAGGGGAATGCCGAGATCAACGGAGTCTCGGGCTTTACCTACTCGATTGACGTGGCGGATAACGGCGAGCCCGGCCGGAATACGGATAGCTTGAAGATCAGCCTGAGCAACGGCTATTCGGCGGGTGGCATGTTGGCGGGCGGGAATATCCAACTCCACAAGCCGTGTCCATAGGCCTGTGATGAGGTGATTCCGGTCCCAAGTTCTGGGCGGCCTCGGAGAGTTCCGGGGCCGCCCTTTTAATGCCACGACAGTGGCCCAGTGAGAAGGCAGATGACATAAGGTACGGAGAGGAGGGAGCTGAGTGGGGGAGGTTCTTTATGTGAGAGGGTCTGGAGCCACAGCCGGCTCCGGAAGGGATTCAGGAGTCACAGTTAGCAGGCGAAGAGATGGAGGTTCCCTGAAGTCTGATCACAAGCGCGGGTATTGATAACACGACGATCAACTTCTATTATACGGGTAATGAGACGAAAAACGCTGCTTCTGTTTTCCCTCATCTTGCTTTGCCTTTCTACGTATTCCCATGCACAGACCAATCCAGAAATCATACCTGCCGATCGAAGGATCGACTGGAGCCAGGCTGGTATCCCCGGAGGCATTCCGAATCGCACCACGATCTGCGCTACGTTCAATCCCGGCGCGACGGCGGCGCAAATCAACAAAGCGATTGCGACCTGTAACAATGGGGTCGTGTATCTAAACGCGGGAACGTACACGCTCTCGAGCGGGATCACTTTTGTCGGGACGAGTAATGTCACGCTCCGTGGCGCCGGCCCCGATCAAACCATTTTAAAGTTCACCGGAACTGATGGATGCGGAGGGTTGTACGCAAACATCTGTATTGGGGGGTCGTCAAATGTTTGGTCGGGCAACGTTCCTTCCACTAACATTCGTAATTGGACAGCGGGTTACGCCAAAGGCACGACGAAAGTTACCTTGGATTCCACAGCGGGTCTCACTGTGGGAACTATTATTATACTCGATCAACTGAACGATACCGCGAATACAGGCGGCGTGATCGTCAGTGATACCCTCGGCACTTTTTCTCTAGAGGGGGGCGCCCCCGGCCGCACGAACCGGGCGCAGCAGCAGTTTGTGCAGGTGATAGCGATCAATGAAAATCAAGTCGCCATCTCTCCTGGCATTTACATGCCGAACTGGCGGGCCTCACAACAGCCGCAGGTGTGGTGGTGGGGCGATAGCAGCGCCACGGCGGTCATGGACGGTGTCGAGAACTTGACGCTGGAACACACCAATTCCACGGAAAAATCCGGCATCGCATTTTACATTGCATACAAGAGTTGGCTGAAGAATGTTAAATCCCTTAACGCCAATAGGAACCATGTCTGGATGCAGCAGGCCGCAAGAATCGAGGTCCGCGACAGCTACTTCTATGGAACCAAGAACGCAGCATCACAGAGTTACGGCGTCGAGTCGTTTACCACCTCGGACGATCTCGTTGTAAACAATATTTTTCACCATGTGACGTCGCCAATTATGGTAGGACCAAACTCAGGTTCTGTCTTTGCGTACAGCTTTATGACTGATATGACTTACCCCATTGCGACCTGGATGACGGCCGGAATAGTCGGAGGGCATGATGCCGGCACCGGGATGAACCTGTTCGAGGGCAATGTGGGGAATCAATTCTTGATGGACTTGTACCATGGAACCGGCAATCTCGCCACCCTATTCCGCAACCAATTGATGGGAACGGAACCGAACAAGACCCAGGGGAACACGGCGGTCATTAACATTTGGGGGTACAACCGGTTCGTAAACATTGTGGGCAATGTGCTTGGGACGTCGAGATACCATAAAGTCTATGAAGACTCGCGGACGCCTTCTGGAACGACGGGCTCTCCGGAGAGGTCTATTTATCTCTTGGGCTATACTGGCGTCCTCGAAAAGACATCATCCGGTCTTCTGTATGATCCTTTAGTTGTGAGCACCATGTTCCGCTGGGGCAATTGGGATTATGCGACGCATCAAACACACTGGGACTCTGCTGAGATTCCTGCCGGCGTTGTTGTCCCAACCACTCAAACTTTGCTTCCCTCTCTCTTTCTTTCCTCAAGACCAAGCTGGTGGGGCACTATGCCATGGCCAGCGATCGGTCCCGATGTCGCTGGCGGCCAGGATCCATCTGGACACGTGTACGCGAATCCAGCCCAAGTCTGCTACAACAACACTCCCAAGGACAGCAATGGCATCTTGATCTTCAACGCAGACAAGTGCTACAAACAACCGCCGCCCGCCCCTCCGGCGAACCCCCGGGCTCAATGATCTTCCCTCACGCTGGAGTCATGGTGGCTCCAGCAGTCCCGGGGCGGACCTTTATGGTGTGTCTGCGCAGGGTGAGAGGATCGGGTTGCCTTATGCAGTCGGGGATGACTGCCACGCGGCCACGAATTCCACTCCAGTAACTTCGCCCGCGCATCGCCGTGCGGTTGGATTTTACGGCGGAGTGCTTCCGTAGCAGTTGCTCGCGTTGAAGTTTAGGATGCCATTACCGTCCTTCAGGCTGCTGTCATAGCACACTTGGGCGGGAATCTTATACGCGTATCCGGCCGGGTCTTGGCCGCCAGCGACATCGGGACCGATCGCTGGCCATGGCATAGTGCCCCACCAGCTTGGTCTTGAGGAAAGAAAGAGAGAGGGAAGCAAAGTTTGAGTGGTTGGGACAACAACGCCGGCGGGAATCTCGGCAGGGTTCCAACGTGTCTGATTCGTGGCATAATCATAATTTCCCCAGCGGAGAAGACCGCTCACAACCAGAGGATCATACGCAAGACCGGTATATATCTGTTCGAGGACGCCAGCGTAGCCCAAGAGGTAAATAGACCTCTCCGGATTGCCCGTCGTTCCGGAAGGCGTCATAGAGTCTTCATAGACAGTATGGTACCTCGACGTCCCAAGGACATTGCCCACAATGTTTACGAACCGGTTGTACCCCCAAATGTTAATGACTTCCGTGTTTCCCTGTGTCTTGTTCGGTTCCGTTCCCATCAATTGGTTGCGGAATAGGGTGGCGAGATTGCCGGTTCCATGGTACAAGTCCATCAAGAATTGATTCCCCACGTTGCCCTCGAAGAGGTTCATCCCGGTGCCGGCATGATGCCCTCCGACTATTCCGGCCATCATCCAGGTCGCAATGGTGTAGTACATATCGATCAAGTAGTTGTAAGCGAAGACCGACCCTGAGCTTGGTCCGGTCATGAGCGGCGTGGTCACATGGTGAAAAATATTGTTTACAACGAGATCGTCCGAGGTGGTAAACGACTCGACGCCGTAACTCTGTGATGCTGCGTTCTTGGTTCCATAGAAGTAGCTGTCGCGGACCTCGATTCTTGCGGCCTGCTGCATCCAGACATGGTTCCTATTGGCGTTAAGGGATTTAACATTCTTCAGCCAACTCTTGTATGCAATGTAAAATGCGATGCCGGATTTTTCCGTGGAATTGGTGTGTTCCAGCGTCAAGTTCTCGACACCGTCCATGACCGCCGTGGCGCTGCTATCGCCCCACCACCACACCTGCGGCTGTTGTGAGGCCCGCCAGTTCGGCATGTAAATGCCAGGAGAGATGGCGACTTGATTTTCATTGATCGCTATCACCTGCACAAACTGCTGCTGCGCCCGGTTCGCGCGGCCGGGCGCGCCCCCCTCAATAGTAAAACCGGGGGCATCACTCACGAGCACACCTCCCGTGTCTATTGTATCGTCGATTTGATCAAGTATGAGAATCGTGCCCGTCTTGAGACCGGCTGCGGAATCCAGAGTAATTTGCGTCGTGCCTTTGGCATAGCCCGCCGTCCAATTACGAATGTTAGTGGAAGGAACGTTGCCCGACCAAACGATTGACGACCCCCCAATACAGATGTTTGCGTACAACCCTCCGCATCCATCAGTTCCGGTGAACTTTAAAATGGTTTGATCGGGGCCGGCGCCGCGGAGCGTGACATTACTCCGGCCTCCAAAGGTGATACCGCTCGATAGATCGTATGTTCCCGCATTCAGATAAACCACGCCGTTGGTACAGGCCGCAATCGCATTGTTGATTTCAGCGGACGTCGCCCCTGGATTGAGGGTGGCGCAGATCGTGGTGCGATTCAGAATGCCTCCGAGTACACCAGCCTGACTCCATTCGATTCTTCGATCGGCACTGATAATATCTTGAGAGGCTCCAATGTTGTTGACAGTCACTAATACGGCCGCTGAGGTCGCGGTATTGCCCGCGGCATCGCGGGCCACGGCTGTGAGCGTATGCGCCCCATTAGCCGCCGTGGCGCTGTCCCACGATGTCGAGTAGGGCGCGTATAAGGACTCAGTCCAGAGATTGGCCCCATCCAACTTGAACTGAACCCCGGCTAGTCGCACATTATCAGACGCCGTGGCAGACACAGTGATGGTTCCTGAGACTGTCGCCCCGCTGGCTGGAGCGGTGATTGAAACCGTCGGTGGCGTGGTGTCAAGCGATGCCGAGGGTTTGAACGCCATTATCAACGTGACGAAATCCGCAAAGGCCGAATCTGTGTTGGTGAACGTCGCCGTGATTGATCCCGCCGCGCTTTGGATCTGATCCTCGCTTCGTCCTCCAACGGGGAATGTGAAAGTCGCTCCACCAGTAAACCCGGTCCCTGGGTTCAGAGTGGAAGCTTGTCCTTGGTCTGTGGTAGCGGCAAAAATGTAATCACCATTCGCCGTCGTTGTGATCGCTCCACTCGTCACCGCATCTGTGCCGGTGCCTGGATTAGTTTGCCCCTGCGCGGCGCTTCCATCGAGAGGAAAGTCGCTATCAGCTCCGCTGATCTCACGGACGATGATGGTTCGTGCAGAAAAAGCGCCGGGTGAAAATGTCGCCGTAACGGTGCAAGGTCCTCCGAGGATGTTCTTCGAATAGGCTCCTGCAGCCCGTCCCTGGGTACCCAAGGTCGTCGGGTTCTGCACAAGCGTGTAGGTGTTTCCAAGGCTGTCGGTGACGCTGCTGAGCGAGTCTGTAGTGTTGGTCCACGCCACATAGACGGCGATGAGGTTGCCCGCCTTGGCGTTGCGGGTAAACGTGACGGCGTCAGTGATACCGCTTGAGAACTCGGAAATACTTGCCGACTGGACGAAAGCAGTCGCCGCGGGTCCTTCAGAAGGAAACCAGGCAACGAGGAGAACGGCGATAACAAGATAACGAATGGCAACCATGATCAGAACCTCGTGCAGTAGACAAGGGCCCGCACCGCAACGCCTGCACTTGTGTTGAGACGCAGAACATTCGACGCGGCTGCCGATAGGCCGCGGTAAAACTGCGCGCTGTCTACGAGGCCGGTCTGCGCGGTCAACTGGTAGGCGGGTGTCATGTTCGTGGAGCCGGTCGCGCCTCGCCCTGGTTGGGGTGAGCGCCGCGCTCGTGCTGCTGCCAGGGGGTCGTAGCCACAGCCGGGGACGACCTTGAGAACCTGCCCCATGGGACCATGTCCCGCAAAAGCTCCGCGACCTGAGAGAGGGGGGCGCACCCTCGGTGCAACAGGATGACCGCACACAGGTACAGCGCTCCGAACAAGACGGAAATCACCACGATCCGGCCGATTGCCCCCATCGACCCGGACGCCGCGGCCAGAGACGGGATTCCCCGGATGATCACGGCGGATGCGCAGCCCGCCAGCGCGGAAGCCAGAACGTACTTCCAGACGGCGCCGATCACCGGGGCGATCCCCAAGCGTGCCGGCCTCCCGGCGTACCAGAGCGCTGGGATTGTGAGAATCCAGAAGGAAACGACCCAGGCCACGGCGATTCCCACGGGACCCCACGGGAGCCCCAGGAGAAAAAGCAGGCCGGTCACGGCGAACTCCACGACCGACCAGCGGAACCACCGGTCCGCCCTCCCGATGGAGAGGTGGATCCATCCGTGGGTGCCGTACAGAAGCATAATCCCGATCCCGGGTGCGAAGAATGTGAAGATCCGACCCGACTCCTCCCACCCCGGGCCCAGCAGAACAACAACCAGGTCCTTGCCCATCAGGGTGAGGCCCGCCCCCAGCCCCATGCCCACAAAGGCGAGGGTCGACAGCGCCCGCAGGAAATACCGCCCGTGCTGCGTGGAGTCCCGTGTCAGCCGGCTCAAGGCGGACACAGCGACGGCTGTGAGAGGGGCCGAGAGTTGATTGGCTGGAAGGACAAACAGGTCGTACGCCTTCTTGTAGAACCCCAGAGGCTGGGGGCCAAAGCGCCATCCCACGAGAAGGTTGTCCAGGTTCCGGGCGAAATAGTCCATTACAAAGCGCCCGTAGGTGTTCATTGCGAACCGGACCATCGGAACCGTACCGACGCCGCGCCGGGGAAGGCCCGGGACCCATCGACACAGAGTCCAGGCCCCTATGGACGTGGCAAGCGGCAGCGCGACGGCTCCTGCGACCAGAGCCCAGTATCCCCACGCTGCCCAGCCGAGAAGGATCGACACGGCCACCGAAACGGCACGGGCGAGGATGTCATTGGCGGAGACGAAAGAGAACCGCATCGCCCGCTTGAGGAGGGCCAGGTGCTGGACCGAGACACTGGTAAAGAAGATTGTCACGGACATGGCGACGGCGACAGCGTCCACACGGGGGTCCCCGTAGAAGCTCGCCAGGAGGGGCCCCGCGGCGGCAAATCCGATCGTTAGGAGAAGGCCCAGGCCTACGTTGATCCAGAACAGGTTGCTGGCCAGAGCATGATCGATCTCTTCCCGCTGGAGGACGGCCTCCGTAAACCCGTTCAGCCCGAAGTTCATCAAAAGCAGGCTGAAGGTGGTGACCATGGTCACCAGTCCAAAATCTGCGGGGGTGAGGAGCCGGGCCAGGACGACGGTGGCGATCATCTGGATGGCGAACCCCAGGCTCTGGGCAAGCACCGTGACCCCAGCGCCCTGGATGGCGAGACGCCGGAGCCCGTCTCCATCCACGGCGCCTCGGAAGGCGCCATTTGCGTCGAAGGGCTTCACCCGTCCTCCCGACGCGGGGGTTCCGGAACGGCGGTTGTGGCCAGGAGGAACATGATCCACACGAGATGCATCCCTTTGAACGCGGCCTCCGTCAAGTTGTAGATCACCGCGACGGCGAAATACGCCAGTCTGAGCCTGCCTGTCGCCGGATCTTGGCGGACCGCGCCGACGACGTTCCGGAATCCCCACACCATGACGAGGCCGAGCAGGGCCACCCCCACCCACCCTAGGTTCAAGAAGATCTCAAGGTAGCCGTTGTGCGCCTGGTTAGGGTGCCACCAGTATTTCGTCCAGAACCACTTGGCCCGCTCCCCGAGCCAGAAACTCTCGAAGCCGGTCCCGAACCACGGGTCTGTGTTCGTGCGGAGAAGCTCCTCCCAGAGGATAGTCCGACCGCTGAGCGTCGCGTCCCTTCCCATCGCCTCGACGAGGTCCGTCCCGACATCGAGGAACAGGCCAAACAATGAGAGGAACACCACCACCCCTACGAGGAGGTGCACGGCCGTTGGCTTTCGGGCGAGCCCTGGCAGGTTCTTGACCGCGATCAGGCCGCTCCCTAGGAGGAAACAGGCCAGGGAGGTGACGGAATCGGCCATCCAGAAGAGCCACAGGGTCATGGCTAAGACCGCGCCGTGGGCGATCAGCGGTCCAGTCATACGGGGACGCTCCCCGCTGTAGAACGCCTCGAGAAAACGCCACAGGGATCCGAGTCCAAAGACCAGGCAGATGAGCCCGAGGCCGTTCTTTCCTTCTGCGACGCCGGTGTAGTACGGCGTCCAAATCCAGGGACTGTAGCCCCGCCCCAACTCAGGGTAGTACTTGACGAGTAGGACGGAGAGCGGGATCAGCAGAAAACCCGTCCGCGCGAGAAGCCGCTTCACCGCGGCGGACGGATCCGGATCGGTCAGGACGACCAGGACCATCACGACATTCCCCAAGGCCTTGGTCCACCGCTTGAAGGCCACATCGGGGTAGTCGGACCACAGAACGCTGATGGCGCCATAAAGGAAGTACAGGAGGATCGGTCCGTTCAGTTGCAAGAATGTTCCGGCGCGCCGTCCTCTCGCGACGAGCACCATCAAACCGGCCGTCAGGAGCCCGGTGAAGATGAGCGCATCGAGAGGGCTCCCCTCGAGGTACTGGTCGGGTGACTGCATCCCTCGTGCCGGCTCCAGCCAATCGGAAAACATCCGAGACCCTGCGAGCAACACCCACGCGACGGGGATCCAAAGAGCCGAGGACACCCGCGATTCGCGGTCGCGGTCGAGCAGGAAGAGCGCCAGGATGACAAGACCATAAACGACCGTAGCGACACCTTGAGGCATTTACCACCTTCTCGAGGCTGCTGACACGAAGCAGGAGGTCATCGGGGATCAAGGAAGAGTCAATGCAGGAGTTCCGGGGCAGCGCCCTGTGGATCTCGGCGGGCCACTTGGCGTGCCACAAGGACGTCCCGACAGTCGGGGAACTTCCCGTGAGCCCTCTGTAACGACGCTAAGGCAGGAAGTTGGCGGTGACCGACCGTGCCGCACTCATGGTCACAGTACAGGTCGCGCCCGAGGCCGTATCACAGCCGCTCCAGCCGGTGAAGATGGAGAAGGGGCCTGGCGTCGCGGTCAGGGTCACCATCGTGCCGCTATCGTAGGAAGCTGAGCAGGTGGTCCCGCAGTTGATCCCCTGGGGACTGGATGTCACAGTGCCGCCGATGATGCCAGTCTTGTTGACCGTGAGGGTGAAGCGCTGCAGGGTGAAGGTGGCGGTGACCGATCTCGCCGCACTCATGGTCACGGTACAGGCCGTGCCAGAGACCGTATCGCATCCGCTCCAGCCGGTGAAGGTGGACCCTGCGGTCGGCGCGGCGGTCAGAGTAACAGTCGTCCCGCTGGTATAGTTTGCGGAACAGCTCGTCGAGCTCGTCCCGCAGTCGATCCCTGGGGGATTGGAGGTGACAGTGCCGCGGCCGGTGCCCGCCTTGTTGACCGTGAGGATGAAGCTCTGCAGGCCTGCAAAGGTCGCGGTAACCGACCTCGCCGCACTCATGGTCACGGTACAGGTCGTGCCAGAGACCGTATCGCATCCGCTCCAGCCGGTGAAGGTGGACCCATTGGCCGGCGTCGCCGTGAGGGTCGCCACCGTGCCGCTATTGTAGGAGGCCGAGCAGGTGGTCCCGCAGTTGATCTTGGGGGGACTCTCGGAGGAGGTCACGGTGCCGCTACCAGTGCCAGTCTTGTTGACCGTCAGCGTGAAAGTGTTGGGCGCGTGGGCGGTGTTGTTTATGAGTACTGAGACGGTGGTGGAATAATAATTGGCCACCGCGAGATCCGGCGTGCCGTCGCTATTGAAGTCGCCCACGGCCACGAATGCGGGACCCAAGCCCGCACCGAAGTTCTGTGCGGCCTGGAAGGTCCCATCGCCGTTGCCCAGCAGCACCGAAACGGTGGTAGAACCAAGGTTTGCCGTCACCAGATCCTGCACGCCATCACCATTGAAGTCGCCCACGGACACAGACCAGGGATAGCTGCTGGCGGCAAACGTCCGCGCTGCCTGGAAGGTCCCGTCGCCATTGCCCAGCAGCACCGAAACGGTGAAGTCATAGTAGTTAGCCACCGCCAGATCCTGTACCCGATCGCCATTGAAGTCGCCCAACGCGACGTATACGGGGATGGTACCAACACTGAAGCTCCGTGCCGCCTGGAAGGTCCCATCGCCGTTGCCCAGCAGGACCGACACGCTGTTCGACCCTCCATCGGGGACCGTCAGATCGAGCTTGCCGTCGCCATTGAAGTCGCCCACGGCGACGGACCAAATGGTATTGCCAGCGGCGAAGCTCCGTGCCGCTTGGAAGGTCCCATCGCCGTTACCCAACAACACAGAAACAGTACCGGCTCGTCGAATACTGGGACCCAAGTCAGCCACCGCCAGATCGAGCTTGCCATCGCCGTTGAAGTCGCCCATGGCCAGGAAGTAAGGGCCGCTGCCTGCCTCGAAGGTCTGCGCCGCCTGGAAGGTCCCATCGCCATTGCCCAGCAGCACCGAAACCGTAGTGGCAACGGTGGTGCTGGTTGAATCGTCGTTGGAGCCATAGTCGGTGACCGCCAGATCGAGCTTGCCATCGCCATTGAAGTCGCCCGCGACCACGGAGGTCGGATTAGGACCTGCAGCGAAGGTCCGTGCCGGCTGGAAGGTCCCGTCGCCGTTGCCCAGCAACACCGAGACCGTGTTGGCCCCGGCGTTGCTGACCGCCATGTCCAGCTTGCCATCGCTATTGAAGTCGCCCACGGCCACGGTTTGAGGATTAAGACCAACCCCGTAGAGCGGCGCCGCCGGGAAGGTCCCGTCGCCGTTGCCCAGCAGCACCGAGACGGTGTTGGACCCAGCGTTGGCGACCGCCAGGTCCAGCTTGCCGTCGCTATTGAAGTCGCCCACGGCCACGGACTGAGGCTTTATGCCCACCAATAAGGTCGTCGCCGGCGGGAAGGTCCCGTCGCCGTTGCCCAGCAACACCGAGACGGTGTTGGACCCAGCGTTGGCGACCGCCAGATCCGGCTTGCCGTCGCTATTAAAGTCGCCCACCGCGACGGACCAAGGAGCTCCGCCAGCGGCGAAGTTCCGTGCCGCCTGGAAGGTCCCATTACCGTTGCCCAGCAGCACCGAGACAGTGTCGGACCCTGCGTTGGCGACCGCCAGATCCGGCTTGCCGTCGCCATTGAAGTCGCCCACGGTGACGGACTGAGGATTAAGACCAACCCCGTAGAGCGCCGCCGTCTGGAAGGTCCCGTCGCCGTTACCCAGCAGCACCGAGACGGTCGTAGAGCCATTGTTGGCGACCGCCAGATCCGGCTTGCCGTCGCTGTTGAAGTCGCCCATCGCGACAGACCAAGGAGTGATGCCCACGGCGAAGGTCTGCGCCGCCTGGAAGCTTCCATCGCCGTTGCCCAGCAACACCGAGATGGTGTTGGACCCAGCGTTGGCGACCGCCAGATCCACCTTGCGATCGCCGTTGAAGTCGCCCACGACCACGGAGCTGGGATTGGTGCCCACACTGAAGGTTCGCGCCGCCTGGAAGGTCCCATTGCCGCTGCCCAGCAGCACGGAGACGGTGTTGTCATGGTAGTTGGCAAGCGTCAGATCTTGCACCCCATCGCCATTGAAGTCGCCCACGGCGACGGATACGGGATTAGATCCAGATACGAAATCTTTGTGGGCGATGAACGAGACCGTCTGGGCCGAGGCGGGGCTTGGCAGCGCTGACGAGAAGAGGATCGCCGCAGCAACCAGTAGCGATAGCCAGACTGAGTTTCTGGTCATGTCGTCATCACCTGTGAAACAGACGATTCTCCCGGGAATGTAAGAGGTACGACTGCTTCTGTTCAGGGTTACATGGGCCGGGTCAATAACCAATCAGGAGTAACCGTGAGTCGCCAACGGGAAAATACCTGAGATTCTCCAAGGTGTTACCGTTACTGTACACATCCCACTAGGATGCGCGAGGTCATTGGGGATCGAGGAAGAGTCGATGCAGGAGCTCCAGGGTCAGCACCTTGTGGATCTCGGTGGTGTAGTTCCGGTCTCCCTTGAGGTGTCCCCCAATCATGGCCTCAAGCCGGCGCCGTTCGAGGTAGGGCCGGGAAAGGGTTCGCGGGTCGAGGAGCACTTCCCGAACGTACCCGGAGAGGGCGTCCCGGTACCAGACCCGGAAATGGCAGAACTTGTGCCTCCCGAGGAAGAGGCGTTCGAGGCGGAAGGGCGAGAGGAGATGATCGATCCGGGCCACCCACTGGGGCATCCCGTAATCGTAGGCATATTCCGCCTTGAACAGTAACTCGAGGAGGCCGCGGGAGGCTGCGGAGAGAGGTCCCGAGCCTCCTCCAAGCCCCCGGTCGGTCCGGATAAGTCTGAGAGCCGGATCGCCTTCCGCGATCAACCGCAAGCAGACGTCGTTGCTCGCGAAGGCCACATCTGGCCCGCTGAAGAGCGTTTGAACAAAGTCGTTGTCAAGGTACGGAGTCCGCACGGAGAGTTGTGTCTGCTCAAGCGCGAGGAGGCCATAGTGGTGCCAGGGGGCCTGCTTGAAGACGGTGAAGGAGAGGGGGTGCCCCTGCAGAAGCGAGCCGTATGTCTCCTCTGCCTGCCGAACGTAAGGAAGAAGTTCCTGACGGAACATGCCTGGCAAGTGTGCCACTGGCTTGAACGCCCGGACCCGGCGGAGTACCTCCCCGCCATAGTTCCCCGTCATCCGCACGGGTGCGATCTCGCGGGCCCTTTCGTTCACATACAGGTCGGGGGAACGGCTCACGTCGGCGCATCCGTCCGTGAGGTACACGGTACGCTCGGCGTAGTGGGGAAAGCGCGAGAGGAACTCCTCTCCCACCGGGATGACCTCGTGGGACTGTTCGCACGCGCGGGCTACTTGACGCGCCACGAGGACATCCCGAGAGTCGCGGAACATCCCGCCGAAGGTGTAGCAGGGAAGGGATCCGGGGGGAGGCTTCTGCCAAGCCATGATCATTCGGGTGTCCAGTCCCCCCGTCAGGGACATCCCGATCCGCTCCGGCCCTTCGAAATGCCGAGACAGGCTCCGCGAAAAGGTCTCCCGGATCTCCCGGTAGTATCGTTCCGGATCCAGGAGGGCCTGGTCCTCCCACTCCCGGGGCTGGAAGTACGTTCCTTTCCGCTCGACGGAGCCGTTCCGGAAGACCCACGCCGCAGCGCGCGGCAGCACGTGGACGCCCTCGAAGAGCGTCCGGTCATTCAGCACGCAGCCGCAGGCGACGAACTCCCCCAACCCTTGGGGATCCGCCCTCCGGAGCTCGGGACACACCGCAAGGATCGCCTTGGCTTCGGCGGCGAAATAGAAGGCCTCCTTCGACTCGTGATAGTAGAGCCGGTGCATCCCATACCGGTCGTTGAAGAGCGTCGTCGTTCCGCGGGTCCGGTCCGTCAGGAGACCGTGGAACCTTCCGTTTAGTCCCACCGGAAAGGAGGGGTCGTCCTCGTAAAGATGAACGAGATAGGACGGTCCGCCGTGATCAAGCCGGTGTCCCCGCTCCTTGAGGCGGCGAGCCGTCCCCGGCTCCGGGAACTCCTCCCCGGAAAAGACGAGAACGACGTCCCTCCGTTCGTTCCAGAGCGGCATTCCGTCGGAGAAGGAATCCTTCCGCACGATCCAGCCGACGTACACCCCCAGCGACTCGTCCACCCACATGCCTGTCCCGTAGAAGTTCTCGTGGCGAAGGGCCTCGACCATCCGTAGAAGCTCTAGCTCCGCCCGTTTGCGCGGCATCCTTGTCAGAAGACCGACGATTCCAGGCATGGCACTCGTTAGCGGGTTTCCCTCGCGACCTGCAACCGGCGTCGGTGCCACAGGCTCCGAAGTTTCCTGAGCTGGATGAGCACCGGTTCCGGAATGTGGTCAGCGAGCCTGTGGTGCAGGCCCAGGCGGAGGGCGACCCAGCCAGTGCGAGTCAAGGGGATGTAGTAGCGAGGCACCTCGATCCGCTGAAATCCGTTATATTGCTTGAAGTCACTGAGGCTGTCCCGCTGCTTATCCCCGTAGGTGAACTTTGCGTATACAAGGTACGGGATTCCCCGTTCGGCGCAGGACCGAACCGCTTGGGCGATCAGCGCATTCGTCGGAGCCTTGTCCCGATGCTGGATCATGGAGAGGATCTGCATGAGGCCAGCCTGCCCTTGAGCTTCGTCGCTAACCAGCTTGGCGAAACCGATCATACTCTCCCTGAGAAACGCACCGATGAAGACACTCCGGTCGAGGAAGGTGGCATTCTCCCTGCGGATGACCTCGAGATCTTTTCCATAGTGCCAGAACGACCTTCCCTGTCGGATTGGGGACTCGTTGTAGATGGCGGAGATCCCTTGAACGAAAGCATCATCGAAAGGCACCACCCGGACCGTTACCCCCTTCTTCTCGGCCCGCCGGACCATGTTCCGAGTCTTGTCGTTGATCTGTCGCGTCCACCAGTGGTCGAAAGTCGACACGGGGAGGGCGGCCACGTTGTCCCACTCCATCGGAAAGCTGTAGTTCGACGAGGTGTGCGGTAACTTCTGGATAAATGTGAAGAGGTCGATCCGGATGTCGGACTCCCGCAGGGCGTCGAGCGCCGCATCCGGATCTTCCAGGAACTCGTACCCTTCGGCTTCGAGGCGGGCGATCCGGATCAGCTCTCCCTGGACCTGAATGTCCTTGCCGCAAACCTTCATGAATCGCCTTCTCTCCCCGTGCACCTGCGCCGGAGCACGGCCGAAGGGGGAGCAATCCGGACATCGCCAGCCCGACGAGAAATTTCCCCTCCAGTGAGGAACCGATATTCTTCCGGGTGAACGGGATGCGTCTCCACTTCGACGACAAACTCGCGAGCCAGGGAGAAGATCCGTTGCAGGCGGACCGGAGGTTCGAGCGGCGCCAGCGAGAAGAAGAAGTCGACGAGGCGGTGGCGCCGGGCCAGCATGCCGTCAACGAAACGGCGGTAGAGGCGATTCCACAGGCTCTTCTCACCGGCCTGGAATGAGAAGTTTCGCCGCACGAGGGTTCCCGGCGGTAACAGGCCCCCGAGAAACACGTTCGCGCAGAGGTGCATGTGATGATGGCCGTCGAGGCGGTCCGGGTCCGCCCCGTAGAGACGGCGGAATTCGTCGAGTTGTGTCGCCACGACGTACTCGAAGGAACGGGTGAGCCCTGGGTGAAACACGACCTGGGCGAGACGGTGCCGCAGCAGGTACCGGGCCAGCTCCTGCTGGCGTTCCACGAGCTGCGTGGGACACCCCGGCGCCGAAAACGACGTCGTAAGGTTGAGGTGGAGGCCGGCTTCGATCCCGCGCTCCCGCGCGATCGCCGCGGCCCGCTCTGAATCCTCCATGAAGACCATGGCACTCACGGAGGAGACGGCTCCCCGCAGGGCGCAATCGAGGACCCTCCCGGTGGTCAGGGGGTCTCGTCCCCAATCGTCGGCATTCACGATGAGGAGACCGGCGCGAGGGGCTTCGTCGCTCCGGCATGTCGGCTCGCCAACCGCGGCGCGTGTCCACGAGGAGTCCGTCCAGGAAGGCATAGAGAGCTCAGCGGGTGGTGCAGGGAGACGGTTTGCTTCACACTTCATCGGGTTACGACCCAGACTGGCGAGATGTCGGTGTATTTCAGTCTCACTGTCGCAGCGTGGTATGCAAGGGCATCTGGTCCCGCACTCGGGATTCGAAATGAACCCCCGACTGTCTCGCACCGAGCTGATCAAAGATGGCGTCCATGATCCTCGCGGTTAGAAGAATTTCTCGGTACGGTATGGGCACCGGCGTGTCTTGAATGATCGAACGGTAGAAAGACTCGATTAAATACTTCATGCCTGACTTCATGTGGAAGTCCCTTGCCAGGAAAGTCCTCACGTTCGTAACCAGGTTCCCGAGATGCTGCTCCGCGAAAATCACAGGGGGAATGAACTTCTCGACGTAGCTCTTGAACCTCCCGCCTCGAAGCTTGATCAATGTCTCCTGATCCTGATCAAGAACAAGACCGTTTTTCGGGCCATAGACACGAAACTGATGGAGTGAGGGGCGCATCTGCGACGAGAAGGTGAAATAGGCGGTCGTGCGCTCCTCTTCACAAATGATGACTCTCAGTTCATCGATGATCTCGCGTTCGTCCATACGCTTGAGTAGCGGGCTGACAAAGCCGTACGCGATCACCTGAGGCGACTCGCTGCCCAGAAACTCCGCGATCCTCGCAATGCCGTGGCTGATAATGTTGTGCAATAACCGTCCCGGCAATCTGCGAACCCAATGCTGCTTGTCGCCAAGAAGCGCCCGCGCATAACCGGGCTCTCCAAGGTCATAGCAGTAGTAACTTTCCATGTGTACCGGAACCCCGCCCAAGTAGCCACCTTGGACGAGCGTTCGCATGCGTCTCGCCACGTGACTGAATTGGTCGTCATGTCCTACGGTCAGCTTGAGTCCCTTCTCATTGGCGAGTGCCACAAGTACTTGGGCCTCTTCTGCGTGGAGTGTGAATGGTTTCTCCACATAGACGTGGCATCCCTGTTCCAGGCAAAACCTCGCAATATCGAAATGGCTTTCCGGCGGTGTCGTGATGTGAACAACGTCTGGGCGGGCGTCACTCAGAAGTTCAGTCAAGTCGCTGTAATACCGTTTGACCGGGAACCTCTCGTAGAGCTGCCTTGCCATCAGCACCTCTCGGTCACAGACCCCAACGATCTCGCATCCCTTGATCCTCTGGATCTGGGACGCGTGAGCATCGGCGATCTTGCCGCATCCCACAATGGCGACTCTAAGCATGTCGGTCTCTCTCCCGGCAGCTCTGGAAATAACGCCTCAACCCCTCCGTCGTCGGCACCTTTGGCGTCCAGCCAAGCCGCGCCTTCACTTTTTCGTTGCTGTACCGAGTCTTCTTCCAGTATGCCTGCCATGTCTTGCGATTGAAGACGGGCGGCAACTGGCCCTCTGACCAGTTCGAAAACTTCTCCCATGCGCCACAGAGCGCATAACTCACAAAATGCGGCACATAGATGGAGTTGAAGCGCCTCACATTCCGTTTGTACAGCCGCAAGAACTGCCTGCTGGAAGGAAGATCGTCGTCCACGACATTGAACACCTCGCTATCGATTCCTCTCATCAAGCCCGTCAGTACAATTGCGTCCACGCAGTTATCAACGTACGTGAACGGTATCGTGTTGGAGCCGCCCAGATGCAGAAAGACTCCAAACGTGCCGATGCCCACCCGGCCAGTGATGCCCTCATTGCCGGGACCATAGACATACCCGGGCCTGACGATGACGTACGGGATCCCGAATCGCTTGCCATACTCGGTGACGATTTCGTCCTGTTTGACTTTTGCGAAGCAATAGGCGTCCCCCCGGAGCTCGGGACGGTTTTCAACCGGGCACGACTCATCCAGCAGCCTCCGCCGAGGTTTCTGCGCGTTGGTATAGACCGCGAACGAACTGATGCTGACGAATCGCCGCAGGCATGTGTTCCGCAGGCTTGCTTCGAGAAGATTACGCGTCGTGACAACCGAGTTCATGAACGCATCGGGAAAAGACTTCTCGCCTCTGCCCGCGGCCAAGTGAAAGATGACCGCCACATCCTTGGTCGCAGTGACGCAATCCTCGCGGGACAGAAGATTGCCTTTGATCACCTCAACTCGTGCCCCGCCGCGGCGGCCAGCGATGGCTTCGACTCTAGCCACTTCACTGGAGGGCCTGGCAAAACAGCGCAAGTTGCGGAACCCACGATCCAGCAGACTCTCTATGAGTCTGGACCCAATGAAACCGGTGGCCCCTGTGATCAGGATCGGATCGTCCGGGCCGATTATAAAGTCGTCGCGTTCCATCTGGCCGTTCTTGCTGCTAATCGGTGACGTATGGCTCTCTTATCGGGTTGATGCCCAAGAGGGCAAGGAGCCTGCCTAGATGATCGAAGAGTTTCACTAGGCAAGTCATGAACCTGCGATGCCCCAACACTAACGCAAACGGCAGCGCGGCCGTGTAAGCGGGAACAGCGATGACCGATTTTGCAATGTCGAGCGCTCCGAAGGTCGGATGGAGGAGGGAGACTGTCCCCCGGAGCAAAGCTCTTCGCAACATGAACGTGTGTTTCCAACGTACCGGGGGAACAACCTCATACGCCACGGCCTCGTTGCACCAGATAAAAACATGCCCTTTTTCGATCATTCTCCTGAAAAAATCCTGGTCCTCTCCCGTCAGAAACTCCGGTCTAAACGGCTGTGCGTCAGCCGCGAAAATGCGCTTTTTCAGCAGCACGTTGCCGGTCCGTCCTTTCCTCCAGTCGATAACGAACCCCGTCGGGTAGGTCGGCCGTTCGTAGAACTTGCCCTCAACGACCCACCTTGGCGGCGCTTCGTCGAAGTGCGGCTTCACTGGTCCGAGCACACCGTCCACGTCATATTCGTCGCGGGCCTTGAACAAAGTCAGCAACCAGCGTTTGGTCGGAAACTCGTCGTCGTCGATGAAGGCGACAAAATTCCCGTTCGCATTCTTGATGGCCTTGTTCCGTGCCAGCGCGATATTCTGCCTCGGCTCCACACAGTATGTAATCGGAATACTCGACGCAGCGGCGAAGTCCCTCACCACTGCCTTGGCGGACTGCAAATGATCGTTGTCGGCAACCACGATCGAATACGTGAATAGTCCGCCCGTGTCCTGACCGCCAAGTTCCTCCAGCAAACGTTTGAGAGAACGTGGCCGCTTATAAGTACAAATGCACACACTGATATGCTTCGTTTCGCTGGTCATCGCCGTCTGGGGCAGACTCGGAACATCGGACGTCCCGAATTGCAGACCGGAATCAACGCCATCGTTCCCACCTGATTGCCAGTCACACTGAATTGCATCAGCCGATGTGCCGGTAAAGAAGCTTACCGGCCACGATCAGCATGCCGTCCGGAAGTCGGGAGGAGATCTGCTTCGCAAGCTGAATCCTCCAGCCATCGGTGAGAGATGGCTTCGCCGCCGCCGGGCAGCGCCAGTTGGTCAAGGTGGAGCGATCCGCTGCCCAACGCTCCTTAAAGACGATCAGACCCGCGTTGTCGCAGTCGGACCGCCCCAAGTCGAACTCTTCAGTCCCTGCCTGCTTGGCGTCCTGGATGGCCTTCCAGAAGAGCAGCGCCATGCCACCCAGACTGTTCAGACGCGCATCGGATCCACCGTACTTGTAGACCATCCTCTTCCCGTGGCTCAACGTCAGGATTCCCGCCACCGGCTGGCCGCCCTTGGAAGCGATGCGGATACACGCGTCCTCACCGAGGCAGTCGACGAGGTTCCGAAACCAATCCAGAGGTTGCGGAGGGAGGTGGTGGCGCCGACGGGTGATCCGCAGGAGGCCGTACAGCTGCTGTAGGAGCGACTCGCTCCGGCCCCCCTCGTAGGTCAGTCCTTCTCGTTCCGCCCGGCGGATCTTCCGTTGAACGGAATCCTTGTCGAAGCTGCGCAATAGGGCATCCAGGCTGGGCCGAAGGTCCAGCCGATGCAAGTAGAAGGTCTTGGCCTCGTGAAAGCCGCCATCCAGTAACAGCGCTGAGTTCGCCGATCGAATCTCCACATACTTCCATCTCTCCAGTTTCCTGTTGCGCTGCAGGAAGAGGCTGAGTGCGCTCAACTCCTCGGAATTGTGGACGAGCGGCTCACAGTGATCCGAGAACGGCAAAGAGACCAGCCTGCGGCCGGTGAGCCAGCTCCGGACGCGACAGAAAACGAGGCCGTTCGTCAGTTCCGCTCGGGGCAGGGAGGTCGTGTAAACGACGGGTTCGTATCCGTACGTCCGGCGCAGCGCTTCCAGCCAGCCGGGCGTATGAAAGACCGAGGCCCGTGGGTGTCTCTGGACAAACTCCGCCCACCGCGGATCCTCTAGCGGATCAAGGGAGTACACGGTCATCTCTCGCTTCGCCGCCGGCTCCGTGATCTGCTCCTCGATTGAGTTAGACACAGATGGGGTCCTCAGAAAAGAAAAGCTGGCTGATAGCCAACCCTTTGAAGAACGCGACGGGCCAGTCGCCGTAGCGCAGCCTCGAGCCGCCCGCGTCGACGAAATCCTATGCCTTCAAGAAGCCGGATCTGGTCGGGCGAAAGCCGCCAATCCGAGGCAGCGCAGTCTTCTACCACATGATCGACGGAAGTTGCCTTAGGAATGGCAATCACCGCGTTTTTGGCAATGCACCAGTTCAGTGCCACCTGGGCTTCCGTCTTACCCGTCATCGCTGCCACGTGGGCGAGGAAGTTTTCCGGATCTCTTAGTTTGATGTGGGGCAGCCCCTTGGCCAGAGGACTATAGGCGATTACGGCGATACGGTTTTCCTGGCAGTAGCACAAGAGCTCTGGCTCGATGCTCCGTTCCACCAGACTGTAACGAACCTGGTTGGAAACGATCTTGTATTTGGACAAAGCCGCCTGTGCTCTTTTGAGCTCCGCCACAGAGAAGTTGCTCACCCCAATGAACCGGATCTTGCCTTGCTCCACCAGCTCTTCCATGGCTGCCATAGTCTCTTGGATCGGCACGGTGTAATTCGGCCTGTGGAGTTGGTAGAGATCGATGTAATCAGTCCTCAAACGTTGGAGGCTGCGCTCAGCCGCTAGCAGCAAAGCTGGCCGTCTGAAGTGGGTGGGTGAAACTTTGGTTGCCAGAAAAACACGGTCCCGGTTGCCCCGGATCGCTTCGCCGACGATCGCTTCTGTTCCATAGGACTCAGCCGTGTCAATCAGGCTCGCTCCTAGGGCGATTCCGGCTCGGAGGGGTTCGACACCGCCTTTGTAGTTGAAAGTCCCAAGACCAATCTCCGGAAGGCGGACGGTTGTATCGGCGAGGCACTTGTAGTTCATGCGCCGTCAGCCAGTCAAACTCCCCCGTGAGTGGTACGACAGTGCTAAATCCCCTTTCCCCGAAGGATTCGCTTGCCGAGCGTACAGGCGAGTAGTGGCAGTTCGAGGAACCCCGGCAGGGGATCGTCCCAGGCAAAGATCGCAGATTCTCGAGGTCCTTGAAGCGAACGCAGATAAGCCCGAAGAGAGAGCCGACCTCTCAGGATTTCGTGAATCGCCACCGGCAGATCGGCGGGCATGCGCATCCAGCGCTCGCCGGCGCGCCCGCGCACGTCGGGGACTGGTTCGCCCCTGATGAGGAGCCAAAGGAGGTAAGGGAAGTCGACCCCGGCACGCCTGGAAAGTGTGTGCCAGCCCCAGACGCGTGGATTGACATCGAGAACCTTATATTGACCATTCCGTGGATCTCTTTTGAACTCTACTTCGATAAGGCCAGTGAAGCGGATAGCCGCCAGTAGTCGAACGGCAGGCTCTATGATTTGCGGCTCATCAACTGTCTCAACGTAGGTACTGAACCGGCCGAAATCCATCGGAAACTGCCGGGTGCGCCTTGCCACAATGGAAGCCACGGGGCGACCATCTCGGCAAAGGGCCGCGTACGAAAACTGTGCTTCCCCCCATCCCGGCACGACTTCCTGGACCATAAGCATCTCAGGGGCAACCAGCGCACACGCCTCGTCATAGCGCGACAGCAACGACGCACGATCTTCGATACGCCAAGCTTTGTCACAGTTGAGACGATTGAAGCCAAGTCTCATCGCTGGCTTGAGGATGACGGGGAAGGGGCATTCGAGCGAGGCAAGTTCCTCGCGATTGCGGGGGCAGAACGTCCAGGGCCGATCCAGGGCGAGATCCTGCGCGAGGCGGTGCAAGAGCCGTTTGTCAAAAACCCAGCGAAGCGCGTCCCACGGCGGCGTCGTGAGTCGGTAGTGTTCTGCGAGTAAGTCGTGATGACGCGCGACCAGCACGACGCTTTCATCGGTGGTCGGAAACAATACCCACCCGTTGAGTCCCTCCCTTACCGCTAAATCCAGGAGGAAGTCGAGCTGCTTGCGGTCATCCTCGAGCGGGTAACGCAGGCTGCGGCAGGTGTACCGGGAGACAGATCCCACTAGATGCTCGTCCTGCTTCAAGACCCAGACCGGTATGCCCCGACGACCCAAGCTGCGGACAATCCCCAGTCCTCGGTAATCCGCGCCTGTAACCAACGCGCCATCACCAAGGTGAATGCGGTGGACGTTTCGGATCGAACTCGGCGCCGCGCTCAAGACCGGCATCGCCATAGCACCTAAGACCTCCGCAAGTCGGCTTTGCCGAGGATCCTACGAGTGAGGGCACGTGAAGCAAACTCGGTGCCGGCCACAAACCGCATGAGCGGACCGAAGCTCCAGGCAGCAGGAGCCCCGAGAAAGTGTAGTCCGGGCACCGAGGATTCAAACCCCGCATCGAGGCACGGAAAGCCGTTGATCTGACGGACGGAAATCAGAAGCCCTTCGGCAAGGAATGCATAGCGAGAAATGTCGGCCCGGTAACCCGTCCCCAGCAGAACGTGATCGACCCGCCGGTCGCTGCCGTCATTCAGTTTGACGGTTAGCCGCTCACCAGCGGGAACTGCTGAAACGACCGTGCGTCCGGTCGTGATTGGCACTTTTTCGAGGCGAGGCTTCAACCAAGCTGCCCCAGCGGGCCGGATCGAGCGCACGCCAAGACGGTCCTGTACCCCCCTCGGGAAGCGCCGGTACAAATCAGGCCTTGCGACGAGGTGGCTGACCCCCGCCGGGCCTACGTCCGGCGGGGCGTACAAAAGGCGCGCTACCGGCTTGCACGTATGCAACCAGGGGCGGGGCCACAACCAGCGGACCATTGGCGTCCGGACGACGATCTCAACTTCTGCTCCAGATTCGTGTAACAAGGCGGCCGACTCCAGCGCGCTCTGCCCGCCGCCGAGGACCAGCACCTTTTGTCCGGCGAACCGACCGAGGTCCCGGTGGTCGGACGTGTGCGACACCAGGGCAGCCGGCAGGCCCGCGAACTCCGACGGACGCCAGGCAAACGCGGCGATCCCGGCTGCGACGATCACTCGCCGTGACTTCCACACCTCTCCGTCTTCGAGCGTGACTCGGAAACCTGCCGAATCATCCTCCACGCGTGTGACTTTCCGTGGGTCGATGTCGGGCACCGCCTGCTGCTGGAACCAGTGCCCATATTGGATGAATCGGTCGAGCGGCACCGGAGCGGCCAGACGATTGTCACTGGCCAACCGATATGCGTCCAGGGTCAAGACCCGATTCGGATCTGCAATGTGTGATCCCTCCCATGGGGAGCGCAGGAGCATACCCATTGGCATATAGCGTTCCCAGAAAGCCATCGTTTCACCGAAAACTTGGACCTCTAGCCCATTGGCCGCTCGCAAATGCGCAGCAGCCGATAGTCCATAAGGACCAGCACCGACAATCGTACAATCAATAGATTTCATCTCTCCTCCCTCTCGCTTCTTCAGCTGACTGAAGGATCCAATCTTCTGTACCCTGGCCGCCGCCGTCTTCGATATGAGCACCATGCTCTGGCATAGCAAAGAGCAAAGATACCCATTTGCTACTTATCGGGAACTGTTAGCTCTCTGCGGCTATAAATCGCCAACCGCGTCCCCAGAATGTGCATAATGGGCCTGTCTAATCTTGGAGACAGCTCATTCAGAAAAGCAAAAATTCCTGGATAGAACGTGTAATCATCCCAAACAATAGTGCCCTGCTCTGAAAGCATCTCAAATGCCGCCTTTGTGTCAGATTTGACATAACTGTAGCTATGGCTAGCATCAATAAACACGAGGTCAATAATCCCGCGATACGGTGAAAAATCGAAAGTTGCAGAGTCACCATAAAGTTGGGTGATCCTTTTCTGTTCTGGTGTACCTAGAAACTTCGCCCCTCTGTCCCATGTTCTGAAGTAATTTATATCTGTCAAGTCGAGCTTCACATTGCTTGCGGCATTGATGTCTGGCAGGTCAAGAGTATATATGTGAGCATCTAGTTTATTGTGAGCCAATAGCCAGGCCGTTTCCCCGAGATAGGTTCCTATCTCAAAGACGGTCTTGCAGTCTAGCACCTGACATAGAGCAGCCAGTATAAGCGGACAATATTGGGAGCCACATGCTACTCTTGTAACACCCCCTGCCACTACTGCCTTTTCTATCCCTGCGATCTCCGACAATTCGATATTTTTAATATTCGGAGAGCTAAACCGTTTTATTTCTACAAAGATGCCTTTGATCAGACGATGCCTGAAGCCGTGAGGATCCTTCAGTGAATTCCGAACTAGACCTGCCAAAACAGTTGGCAGGATGAGCCACTGGTGCACTATGGAGTCACTCGGGAGGCGAGATATCCAGGGCCACCGCCTCGTGGTGCCTGGGGACGGGTTCGAGAAAAGGCTTTCCCACCGCTGACTACCTAACGGAGCTTCTTCCATTGTAGTAGACATGTCGGGCTACATCTCGCGGCAGAGCAAACCAGCATTGACTGCTGTAATGCTTCGCAACGTATTCGAGAAACTCCTCATAAAGTTCCGCTCCATATTCCGATGAGCTCCTCCTTCCACCAAAATTCATGTAGTCGGGATGAACGTTGACCAGCGCCAACCCGCCGTGTGCCGCCACCCAGTCGAGCTTGCTTTTCCACACGTCGATCCCCGTCTCTTGGAACACAAGAAAAAGAGTGGAGTCCTGTGGCAAGGTGTATGGCAACTCGACGTAACCGGTGCAGTCTTCTCGAGGGACCCAGAACGGGAAGATGGTGTTCACGCCGTCTGGTTGTGGCTCAAAGGGATCAGTATCAAAGGTGGATGCGTCGTACAGGATATTGAGATGCTGAAGCCATTGTAGATTATGGAGCATGAATCCGGAGCGAAAGCCGACGGCGCCCCACGACGTCAGATAATGATTGATTTTGTGAGCATCGTTTTTGAAGGTCTCCCAAGAACGGTAAAGTTTACCGTCATGCCGCAGGTCATGGACACCTACTTCGAATCCGTTTGAGGTGAGAAAACCGTGTAGCGATTCAGGCGTCGTATACTCGCCTTCTGGCACGAAGTTGAATGAGGAGCGGAATCCCAGACGCATCTCCGTCTCGGCCAACTCGCGGCAGCGATCCAACCCTCTCTTGCCTTCGACGTCATGCGTCAGGACGAAGGCGAACTCCTTGCCGTCCGGCCATCCGGGCCACCCCGCCGGGGCCCTAGCCGCTACCTTGTTGATAGGCCAAGAATTGCTGAACCGACGCCTCAGTCGTCTGGCGCGGACGCGTCGAAGCGCCATGCGGGCCGTCCACGGAATGGCAGGCTTTAGAAGGTAATAGATATTCCTCAACAGCATTTCAGCGCTCATTCACGGCGCTCCTTCGACGAACACGAGCATCCAGTTGCACGGGCGTCGCAAATCGCCGAACAGACCGTTGCCCAGAAACCACAGCGCCACCCGCGTCGGAACGTAGCTGCGCAAAAGGTAATGCCCCGGCGGGACAATGACATGGTCCACGTACTGTTTGTCAGACCTCTGGTCTACGGCAAGATGATGGTCGAAGCCGCGTACGGCCACGGTCACTGCGTAGTTCTTGTTGTGCTTGTAGCGGTCGGGCACCGTGAAGATGCCGTAGACGTGGTGTCGGCCGAGCCAAGGCTCCACGACAACCTTTGTCGCGCGAATCTCATGCACCTTGTGATTCGCAGGTGCTTCACCGCCACAGTCACTGGTTGCGGGCTTGTTCAGAAGCCATGCGACGGTGGCGGCAAGCATCAGGGCGACACCTACGGAGACGGTCCCAATAGTCTTGTGGGCACCCCGGGGCTTCATTGGCGGCGGTAGAAACGACATCAGCCAAGCCAGATGCCGGAACTAATGTAGCCCCCAATCTCCTCGAAGCACCGCCTCCGGAACAACTGGCACGCTAGCGAGACGTGCTTGACGCTGGTGTACCGGTAGTCGTACCGCACCGTCCGTTCATGGACGGCCCGCTCATCCGACTCCCGCGTCTGCACCATCAGGAGGACGCTGCAAGGCATGATTGTGGGGAGACCTGCTGCCCGTGAGAAACTTCCTCAATCGCCGCATCTGCTCGCGTCTACGGAACTCTACTAGTTCACGAGACACTGGCCTCTCCACGCGTCGGACGATCGCCCAGACATAGCCGGCCAACAGCATCAGCCCGCCGACGACAAAAGGCCTCTTCGTCATTTGGTATACCGTTCTGAAGAGTTCCCAAACCGGATGGCCTCCAAGAGCATAGTCCAAAGCACCGCATCTAAACATCGCCACCAATGCGCTGTGCTCGGCCGATCCGATTTCCCGATGGTGCAGGCAAACTTTGTCTGTAAACGTCCTTGTCCTCCAACCCTTCATTCTCGCGGTGATGACTGCAATATGATCCACGCCGCCCTGCTTTACCGGCACATATCCGCCAATCTCCTCGAAGCACTCCCGCCGAAACAACTGGCACGCGCCGGAGACGTGCTCGATGCTTACGAAGCGATAGTCGTAGGTTGAACTGCCCTTGAACGGTGTTCCGACCAGTCCCAGTTTGGGATCCTCAGTAAACTTAGCTAGTAAGAAAGAAAAGTGGTCTTCGTCAAGTGAGATGTCGCCGTCCAGGCTTCCGATCATATCGTACTTCAGGTCTTTCATCCTGGCGTAGCCGGCGTTGAAGGCATGAACCTTTCCGGCGAAATGCCGCTCGCGACGCTCAGGCATCCGGACAAGTTCGATCCACCGGTGCTCCGCCGCATACTTGCGCACGATGTCGTCCGTGCCGTCGGTCGAACCGTCGCTGACGATAACCCATTTGGCTGGTCGGACCGTCTGGCCCACCACGGACTTGATGGTCAGTTCAATGAACTTTGCCTCGTTCCGCGCCGGGGTAATGAGAACGTAGGTATAGCGCATACCTCAGGCCAAAGCTGCTGAACTGTGCGTCCGTGGATGCTTCATCGCTAGGGTAGATTCGTCCAAAAGCGTGGAAATTGCCAGGAGCATCCACGCCTGAGACCACCTCATGTACGAGGTTCGGATGGTGCAAGGGCGAAGCACTCGATAGTAAAAGAAGCCCCGATCGTCCCACATGTGATTCATGGTCCACCGGAAGACGGCGTGCGCCAATCGGACATTGCTCGGGTCAATCTCTCTAAGCGCGAGGAGTGTGATGATGCTTTGCGCCACACAATGAATGTCGACAGGATAGTCACGGTCATGAAAGTATCTGGCTGCACCGTCCTCCCGGAAAAAGTGGGCACGGTAGAACTCGAACCCGCGGCGGACGGACGGCTCGAACTCCGTAGTCTCTAGGTTCTTCCCAATAGAACGCAACGCGCACAAGTTGTATCCGGTGTGGAAGTTGTCGATCCATCGTTGTGTCGGGGCCTCCCCGTAGTACCACGAACCGTCTGTATGCTGTTTTGCAGCCGAGTACCGGGCAACCCTAATGGCGGGACCGAGGAACTTTTCTTCCCCTGTATGCTCGTACACGCGGCACAACAAAGCGGCAGCAAGGAAGTTTGCGTTGTGAATTTGAACCCGCAGTGAAGGGAGAGGATAGCTGAAGCCTGCAACAGTGCTACCTTCCGTCCAGTAGAGTTCGTTCATGATGTACTCAGCCGCACTCACGGCCATGCTCAGGCACCGTGACTCCTGGCGCTGCTCATATGCATCCAGGAGTGCGTTGGCGACGAACGACGTGCAGACCAAGTTTGGCGCTCCTCGCGGGACCACGATCGTGCGCGTCTGCCAAGGAAAGCTGTACCCCCAGCACCAGTAAGCAGCGTCTCGTGACCGAAGGGCGATCAGCCTTTCGGTCATAAGCCCGACGAGGTCTTCCTGGCTAAGCGCCCCGAGTCTTGAGAGCTTGATGAACGCCGTCAAAAAGAGCGCGATGGCTTTTGGATTCTGGGTCTTGGGAATCAGCAACAGACGGCGAATGTTAATGGGGCTCCGCTTCAAAGCCTGGGTGAGGACGAGCCGAGGCAGTCTGGAGTTCAGGAACGGCAAGGCCGTAAAAACCCTGCTGTTCAGAGCATCGTAAGGGTCGTAACCTGCCCAATCGTTTGCCTCACAGTACGCCAAAAGCTTCAGGGCGGTGGCTTTTGCGTTCTCCAAAGAAGTTCTGCTGTCAATCATGGACTGAGCGTGGGCCTTCATGGAAAGTTTATCGTTGCAAAAGGCTCACTTCAGCGGCGCGCGACTGTTCCGCCGTGCGGCGCCCGGGACCGACCGTGTCTTCCACCAGTCCTAAATATCGCTGCTTCATCACATCCCAGCGTATCGGCGTGTATTCCTCCTTAGCCCTAGCCGCCAGCCGAGCACGCAACCCTTTATCTCGATAAACGCGTACCATCTGTCTCGCCAAATCTGCCTGGTTGTTGGGCTCAAAAAAAGCCAGCGCTTCCTCGCTAAAGTAGTGCTGTATCGCCTTCAGACGAGAAATGACGACGGCCTTGCCCATGATGATGTATTCCGGCAGCTTGTTGGGGAACGCAAATTCGAGGAATATGCCGCGGCGCATCGGCAGAATACCGATGTCGCACTTGTTCAACCACGCGGGAACTTCGGTCGGCAAGACGAGCCCAATCAGCCTGACCTTCGAAGCTAACCCACGTCGCTGCGTCAGGCTTACCAACGAACCCTTTTCAGGGCCGTCCCCCAAAATCCAGAACTCCGCTCCCGGCATCTCGTTGTGCACCAAGCAAAAAGCTTCAATGGCAATCGCGAGGCCGTAAATCTCGGCAAGGTATCCATGGTACATTATCACGAATCTTCCCGAGGCCGTCGCCGCATCAGCGTCAGTAGACGAACTCGAGCCATGAGTAAAGCGCGCCTCGTCCACTACGTTCATGATCACGGTCGACTTCCGGCGAGGCAGCCCGCGGCTCACAAGGAGATTCCGGATCGGCTCGTTCACCGTGATCACGTGATCCGCAAAGTCGAAGCTGATCTTCTCCAGGTGTTTCAGGAGACGAACCGACCATGAATTCTCCGCGATCCCGTACTTGGAGATATAGAACTCGGGGGTGATTTCGTGCATGTCCAAGATAAGCTTGGCCCCCTTCCATTTGGCCGCCACCGCAGCGAAGACCAGGAAGTCAGGCAGTGTGTTTACATCGATGAAGGCATAGCGTTTCCACCGCATCTGGAGAGACACGCGAACGAAGGCCCACAAAAAGAATGCTACGTACTCAAAGACGTAACGCGCCAAAGACCCGCGTTTCTTGCCCAATGAAATCGTATCAACGTTCACTCCGTTCAGAGTATAGGTCTTCTCGGTATGGGAGGAGCGCAACGACAGCACGTCGACGGAATATCCGGCAGCTACCAAGGCCTCAGCCTTTCGCCTCACTCGAACATCAAACTCGTAGTAGTTTTGGAGTAGTATGCAAACAGATTTCATCGGCGGGACCCAATCGACTGTTCTTTCTGGTGCCAGACGTCGCCTGCCTCACTTCCACGCTCAATTCCAGTTGGCTTGGCTGAAAAATCAGAAACCCTTAGGAGCAACTCGTCCAGTTCGACGGCGGTCTCGCCCTTCCAAGGGATGTCGACAAATTTCGATGTCGTCTCGCAGAGCGATGCTTCCTCGTTCGTTCCTGTGCACGGGTGATGAACCCTTATGTTCAAAGGAGGTTGAATCTCCTCATCATAGTTGCGGACGCAAGTTCGAGCGGTGCCGTCCGCAGCCTCAACCCGTTCGAAACGAACCTCACGCCGTTTCCGAAACCAACCGACCACCTGGGTAGCTGTGCCGAACCATGCATCAAGGGATCTCAGCGCTTGAACGAGCCTGACATAGAAGTCGCCCCAAAACCGCTCCGCTCCATGACTTCTGTCGTGCCAGAGAACCGTCAGCACCCCCCCAAACTTTTTGGCATTGTCGATCAAGCCTTCACAGCGTTTCCAAGCTTCCGCCTCGGACAGATCAAGCCTCTGAGGGTAGAACAACGCTCCATCCTGAATGTGCATAGGGAGCTCGAGGAGTGCCTGCACACCCAAAGGACGAAACGTCTGGGATGTCCCGCTGCGGTACCCGACGGTCTCGTTGTATCCGACGCTCGAATCGTAAGCGTAGCCTGCTTCCTCTAGGACACGAAATGTGTTCCCGTCGCGCAACAACCAGTGCATCCGGATTCCAACCCTGGACTCGCCGGTGACCCCGGCGATTCTCGCTAACTCATCGCGCCCTTTCCCCACGTTGTGCCAGGCATCAATTCCGTGAACGCCAAGCTCACAACCTTCCTTCATGAGAGTCGTTGTCCACTGCGGAATGTCGGCAATGTCGTAGGCGGTCGCGCGTCGAGACACATGTCGAGCGGATACGTTTTCGCCAGGTTGCCTCTTAAAGGGAATGAAGAAGTAGGTGGCGGGCAGATTCTTTTCGACTCGCAAATACCACTCAAATGGCTCCCAGAAATCTTTCGCCCAACCCAAATATACAAACGGGAGCGACAGGGCCGCACGCCAGATCTTGAAAAGACGCGGTATTGAGATTCTACCCCTGAAGAGGTTGCGGATGGCACCAACTGTGGACCGGTAGAGGAATCCCCACATTGTGTGGTCGAACCTGTGGTTGCGTATTCCGACAAAATCGATGTCGTGGGTCAGGCAAACGACAAAACTGTGTCCCGCTGGAGCAGGAGGAATTTCCAACAGGGCGACTCCAGCATTCAGTATCCACTCCCGAAGCATCTTGATGTGAATGTCGAGCGTAGGGATGTGTGCGTTGTCGAGAGGCTGGCCTTCCGAAAGGAGGAAGTGGACCTCTTGAAACAAGTCATATCCCAGCCGCATCACGGTGGTATCACCCGAGCGGAATTTAAGGCCAGCCACCCCGCCGTCCGCTGTGACACAAGGGATGCAGGCACCTCTTCCCTCGAACGTGAGTAATTCCCCATATATCGGTAGGGCACGTCCACCTTGGTCGACGGGCCCGCCTCGACGCCGGGAACTCACACCAATGCCGTTCCTCGAGTCACTGCTCTTGGTTTCGGAACCATAGATGAGAAGGAGCCTTGTATCCACTTCCGGTATTTCGTCGGTTGTGGCAACAACGACATCGTATGTTCGGCCTGGCTCGTAGATCTCCCAGGGTGTCTTGAACAACTGGAAGAACTCCTCAGCGACTGCAATTTGGTCGGCTTTGGGAATAACCCCAATCATGGCGCTTTCACTCCGCGTCTAGCGGAACATTCATCGTTTGGCTTCTTCTTTCAGTTGCCTGTACGATTTGGTGCCATTGCTCAACTCGGTGGGTAGCGGAGCTTCTTCGTCTAAGTCGAGGCACCGAAGAACGCTTGAGTCGGCCTCCTTATAGCGGTAGCCGCTTTCCGGGCACCGCATCACCCCATCGGATTCGGGCGAGCCAAGCCGGTGGCCATGGCGACTCATCCATCCTATCTGGTGGGCTGGATTTCCAACGACCAAAGCGAAGTCCGCCACGTTCTTGGTGACAACCGATCCGGCCCCGACAAAGGCATAACGCCCGATGGTGACCCCGCAGACAATCGTGGCATTGGCTCCGACAGTACAACCGCGCTTCAGCCTGGTGGTCTCATACAACGAGTGCCTGTTCACCTGGGCACGAGGGTTAGTGACATTCGTCAGGACACATGAAGGTCCGAGGAACACATCATCCTCAATCACCACACCCGCATAGACAGTCACGTTGTTTTGAATCTTGACACAGTTTCCGATTATCGCCCCACCATCGACATTAACGTTTTGCCCTATGATGCAGCGTTCGCCGATCTGTGCGCCCTTCATGATGTGAGAGAAATGCCAGATCTTTGTGCCAGAACCGACCTCGGCGCCTTTATCAACATAGGCAGATTCATGTACGAAGTAAGGCAGTTGCTGCTTCTCACTCTGGACGTCGGAGGATTCTACGGCAATTCCGCCGCGCAACAGCGAACGCTGACACGCGTCCAACACTCGCAAGACCCGCAGGCCTTCCGCACCGTCACTCAGAGGAGAAGTTCTTGACCCCACACAGTCGAGGAAATGCTGGCATTCCGCCCTTAGTGGTTCCCGATTGTCTAGGTCAACGATTTCGCCTTTGGCTTTGACCGCCGTCGGAACCCGGTTTCTCCATTCCACTCTGTGAGGGTACAAGATGAGCTTGTGCTCTGCGGTATCATCGAAGACAGCCATCTTTTCGGTACCGACAACCACAAGCCGTTGTTCTTTGACCGGATGCAACCAGCTCACGAAAATGTGGGCTTGAACCCCACTTGGGAACTCGAAGAGGCTCAAGGTGACGTCAAATATGTGGTGATTCAGATAGGCGCCGCCCTGGCAGGTAACACGATTGGGAGTCTCATTGAGGAGCGACAGCATCACGGAGATGTCATGCGGAGCAAAGCTCCAGAGGATATTCTCCTCGGTGCGTATTTTCCCGATGTTTAGACGGTTGGAATACAGGTAGTTGATCTGTCCAAGTGCCCCCTCCTGAATTAATTCCTGCAACTTTACGACTGCCGGATGATACCTGAGAATGTGGCCAACCATGAGGATTCTGCGCTTCGACGCGGCCAGCTCCACAAGGTCCTCGCCCTGCTTCACATCAATGGCCAGTGGCTTCTCGACGAAAACGTCCTTTCCGGCTTCCAGAGCCGCCTTGGCCATTTCGTAGTGGGTAGCAGCCGGTGTGGCCAATGCGACGGCGGCAATAGAAGGATCGGATAGGACTACACTGAAGTCCCGGCAGAACCTGACACTCTCGTATTCTTGCCTGCAGCCTTCCTCAACAGATCTGTCCGCATCGCAGAGTAGAGCCAAGGCGCCAAGTTCGTGGAAATTCCGAACGATGTTTCTGCCCCAGTAACCAACTCCAACGACGGCTACTTTGATCTTGGACTCACTGAGTGGTCTGCTTTGCATGGATACCCTCCGTCACACGCGCCTTATTCCCTGCCCAACAAGACATGGCACCTCGGAAACCCGCTCAAGCTGTTCAACACACCTGGTCCCTGCGCATCCATCTCCGTAAAGGGCCGGTCGCGAATCAGCCGGCGCAAATGAATGCACAGTCTGGACAATCTTCTCGGAGTCAGATCCCACCAAGGTATTCCAGCCCGCTTCCACGGTCTCCACCCATTCCGTTTCGTCTCGGAGTGTGAGGCAAGGCACGCCCAGCCAGTAGGCCTCCTTCTGTAGCCCGCCGGAGTCTGTAAGAACCAACCGCGCGGACCCCGCCAGGGTCACCATGTCAAGGTAGCCCACAGGATCGATCAGCTGTACGTGAGGTTTCAGGCGGCAATCCGCTCCGATGATGACCTTACGAGCGCGAGGATGAACAGGGAAGACTACTGGTTCGTCGAGCGAGTTGAATGCACGCAGAATGCGCCAAAGTTGCCCCCAATCGTCCGTGTTCTCACTGCGGTGCACGGTTGCAAGTAAGTAGGACTGCTCCCTCAAGCCAAGTCGGTGCAGAATCTCCGGCGGGTTCGCCTCAGCGCGTTGCTTTGCCCAGTTCAGGACATCCAGCATGACGTCCCCGACGCGATGGACGTTTCGCGAGATGCCTTCAGCGGCCAAGTTACTGACCGCTGTGTCGCTCGGGCAAAGCAGCAGACTCGACAGATGATCCGCCACAACACGGTTGATCTCCTCCGGCATGCGACGATTGAAACTTCGCAGGCCAGCTTCGATGTGGGCTACGGGCACGGACAACTTTGAGGCTGCTATCGCGGCGGCCAGGGTAGAGTTCGTATCGCCGTAGATGAGGAGCCAGTCCGGACGTTCGACAAGCAACACATCTTCAATTCCTTTGAGCATGGCGCCGGTTTGAGTCCCATGCGAACCAGAACCGACACCCAAGTTCACATCGGGCGGAGGCACCTCGAGTCCGTCAAAGAATATGCCGGACATTTCGTAGTCATAATGTTGGCCGGTGTGCACCAAGATCTCCTTGTGCCGCTCTCGCAATTTCAGGCTTACCGCAGCCGCTTTGATGAACTGGGGCCGCGCCCCCACGATGGATACAAGCTTCACCGGTCCTCCGGCTCCAGTAGTTGGTGCGGCGCTCCCTGTGTATGGCCATCGCAATGCGGTGAGGGTTCTGCTGTGACCTTCATTGGATCGATTGGGAAGACTGCCGGCAAGATTTGGCGAGATCCTTGGGCAATCCGTGAGGTGAGGAACCAGCGGGCCGCGCCGCTATTTGAGCCCGCCGCTCTCCCTTACCGTCATGGACTGGAGCACCTCTGTGACTACGCGGCGCTGCTGCTCCTGGGCGAGCTTGGGGAACATAGGGAGCGAAAGCACTTCGGAAGCGGCCTGCTCGGCGGCCGGAAAGTCACCGTGGCGGAAGCCCAGAGTCTTATAGGCAGTCGCGAGGTGAAGCGGGATCGGGTAGTGGATGCCCGTTGCGATGCCTGCGGCGGCCAAGTCCTTCTGGAGCCGCTCCCGCTCCGCAACCCGCACTACGTAGAGATGGTAGACCGGCCGCGACCACGACGGCACGTGTGGAAGGATGACCGCCCCCTCGGTGTCGGCGAAGAGCTCGTTGTAGCCGCGTGCAAGCTCCCGGCGCTGCTCGTTCCACTTCGCCAGATGGTGAAGCTTCACCCGCAAGACGCCCGCCTGGATGGCGTCGAGCCGGCCGTTGTACCCCTCGATGTCGTGATGATACTTTCGCACCTGGCCGTGGTCGCGCAACATCCGAACTCGTTCGGCGAGCGCCCGATCGCTGGTCGTTACCGCTCCGGCCTCACCACAAGCGCCCAAGTTTTTTCCCGGATAGAAGCTGAAGCTAGCCGCGTGGCCCATTGAGCCGGCCCGTATCCAACGCTTCTGCTTGCCGGAAAAATACTCGGCGCCGTGGGCCTGACAAGCGTCTTCGATCACGATCAAGTTGTGTCGTTCCGCGAGCTCCAGGATGGGATCCATGTCCGCCGTCTGGCCGTACATGTGCACCGGGATGATTGCTGTGACAGGTCGTTGCGTTTTCTGGTTCAGTAGTTTTCCAGTCGCACGATCGAGGCAGCAACATGTTTCCAGGTATTCCTGGAGTCTCCGCGGATCCATGGTGTAGGTGCGCTCGTCGATGTCGACGAAATCCGGCCGCGCGCCAGCCTGGGAGATGGCTTCTGTGGTTGCGATGAACGTGTTCGGCACGGTAACGACCGTATCTTCCGCTTGCACGCCGGCAGCGATCAGGGCGAACCGCAAGGCGTCTGTGCCGCTTCCTACGCCGACGCAATACTGCACTCCGCAAAACTGTGCAAAGTCCCTTTCGAAGTCTTCCACCATCGGTCCGCCGACGAATCCCGCAGTCTTCAGGACGCTTCGGAAGATCGACACCAATTCCTCTTCCAGTTCGAGGTGGGGCGTGACTAGGTCTAAGAAAGGAATGTTACCGTTGCCGGTCATTACGTCGACCTCAGCTCGGGCGTGATCAAGCGGAGGACCCTCGCCGGATTCCCAGCCACAATCGCATTGTCGGGCACGTCGCGGGTCACGACGCTGCCGGCTCCGACGATGGCATTCTCCCCGATGACCACGTTCGACAGGATCGTCGCCCCGGACCCGATCGACGCGCCTTTCCTCACCAACGTTGCCTCGACCTTCCAATCCATCTCGGTCTGGAGTTCCCCCGTCGGAGTTGTCGCCCGCGGATAGGAGTCGTTGATGAAGATGACGCCGTGGCCGATGAAGACGTGGTCCTCGATTGTCACGCCTTCACAGATGAAGGTGTGGCTCGAAATCTTGCACTGCCGGCCGACCTTCGCATTTTTCTGGATCTCGACGAACGTCCCGATCTTTGTTCCGTCGCCGATCTCGCAGCCGTAGAGATTGATGAACTTCGCGAGCTTGACGTCCTTCCCCAGCTTGACGTCGGGCGCCATGTAGAGGGATTTGTTCACTGGCAGACCACTCTCGACCTTCGACACTGCCCCGGGCCGTGTCAGCAGGCACCCTTTCCCGAGATGACCGCGGCGGGCGTCGCGAGGAGGATCTTGAGATCGTTCCAGAGGGAGCGCGTCCTGGCGTACCGGAGGTCGAGGCGCACCATCTCATCGAAAGTCGTGCGGCTGCGCCCGGCCACCTGCCAGAGTCCTGTGATCCCCGGCTTGGCCTCTAGGACCCGGCGGCGATGCCAGGGCTTGTACTGCTCGAGCTCGTACGGAAGCGGGGGCCGGGGTCCGACCAGCGACATGTCTCCTCGTAGCACGTTCCACAGCTGAGGCAGCTCGTCGAGGCTCGTCTTGCGAAGCACGCGTCCGACCGGCGTAACCCGTGGATCGTTGGTGAGTTTGAAGAATCGGTTCTTGCCGGGCTCGTGGACCTGGCCGCTCGCCTTGATGAACCGACTGACGAACTCGTGATGGACCCCGTGATCAGTGCCCGAATACATCGTTCGAAACTTGAGCATCGTGAAGGGCTTCATCATCTGCCCGATTCGCACCTGCCTGAAAATGACCGGGCCGCGAGACGTCAACTTCAACAGGACGACGATCAGCAGGAGGAGAGGCGAAAGCATCAGCAGGAGTGTCAGACTGCCGATGACATCCAGCCCCCGTTTGATCGCGTCGTAGATCGTCCTCTGTTCCTGGCGCGAACGTGGCTTCGGGTAGAGGAGCGGATCGACCTGCCAAACTCCTTCCTCTCCCGCACGCCTTGGCTCGGGATAGACGCGGAGTCGAATCGAAAATCTGCCAAGCGTTTCCCCATCCACCCGCTTGGCGAGCTGTCGACGGACTCGAGTGTCGAGTCCTTCACACGTGTTGGCCAGATCGGACACACGGGTCTCGGGCAGGATGACGCCGATCACAGCCCGCCGCTCGAACCACCCTAGGACGTCTGTTTCGCGCGTGGCAGCGGCCAAGGCCTCGATGGCCGTCTCCCCAATCGACCAAGAATCCGCCCCCACCCCATCATTCACGTCCACGAGCATAAGAACGAGTGGCTGGTTGGAGCGATCCGCCCGCTTCCGCTCCCGGCTCAGGACAGTCCTGAAGAGCTCTTCCTTGAGGACGTGCCGACGGCCCCGTCCCTCCGCTTGATCACATGCCCGTGTTCTCGGCTGCTCCGTCTGGTGCCGTGTAATCATCGGTCTAAAGAGCGAATACTATGCATCATCGTGTTGACAGGTACTATGCATCATCGCGTTGACCGGATATGTCGAGTGGACTACTCTCCGGCCCCGTCCCGTCGAGACGACCTCTCTGCGGTGCGTGAGCGACTCGTCGGCCGCCTCCAGCATCCTCACCACGCGCAACCCGGCCCGGCCGTCGTTGAACGGCTTCTCTCCCGAGGCCACACAGTCCAAAAAGTAGCGAGTTTCGAGCTGGAGGGCCTCGGTCTGGTCCACGCGTGGTGCCCACATGTCTCCGCTCCGGTAGCTCACCAAAAGGTCGTGGACCGCTTGCTCTGCTCCCACCTCGAAGACCTTCGCCTCGACCAAAGCCTTGAGCCGTTGACGCGATTCGTCGTGACTATTGGTCACCTGGACTCCCTTGTCGTACACCTTGACCTTTTCGGAGGGCTCGAGATCATTCCACACCAGCATCTTCCGCTCCCCGCCGACCAACGTGGTGCGCACCTTCACGGGTGAAAGCCAGTTGACGTTGATGTGGGCGATGATGTTCTTGGGAAAGTACAGAGTGATATAGGCCATGTCCGCGAGGCCGTTCAAGTGCGCTCCGCCGGTTGCTACGACCAACTCCGGCTCAAGGCCGGTCAGATAGTCGATGATGGACAGATCGTGCGGCGCCAGGTCCCAGATGACGTTCACGTCGTGCTGAAAGAGCCCCAGGTTGACTCGAGTCGAATCGTAGTAGTAGAGCGGCCCCAAGATTCCCCCATCGACCAACTCCTTGATCTTGCGCACAGCACCGTTGAAGAGAAAGGTGTGATCCACCATGATCTGGAGGTTCTTGCGGTCGGCCAGCTCGATCAACTCTTCAGCCTGGGCCGAAGTGGCCGTAAAGGGCTTCTCGACGAAGACGTGCTTTCCGTTCTCGAGCGCCTTCTTGGCAAGCTCGTAGTGCGTCGACACTGGAGTGACGATGGCCACAGCGTCGATTTTGGGGGAACTCGTGACTTCATCCGGATTGGAGGTCGCGTGCACGGCCGGATGGCGACTCAACACCTGAGCCACCGCCTTGGGGTTCTTGTCGCAAATGGCCACCAACTGGCAGTCTGGTTGGCTCGAGAAGTTGCGCACAATGTTCGGGCCCCAGTAGCCGTAGCCGATGACACCAAGCTTAAGCATCAGATTTCTCCCCAGATCAGCTTAGCCCCAGACCCGAATCGGTCCTTCCGGACTCGGGGTGTTGATAGACGCGCACCTGGAGTCGGTGGGCAACATTCGCGGGAAGGCCTTCGCTAAGCGCTCCACTGACCCTTTGACCAATGAGGCGGCAGACTTCCGTCGGGTGCCTATCTCCAAGCTCGGTCAGCACGGCTCCGGCCACGCGCTCCTCGCGGTACCAGCCGATGCAATCAGTCTCGCGGAGGCAGAGCCATAGAGCCGAGAAGAGCCTGGGGGCGACCATGGGGTCGATGCGCACAGGTACCCCTGACTGCTCCTTCAGATCCACTAGCAGAAGCAGGAAGGGGCAGCCCGAGCGTTCGGAGCGCTTCCGCTCGATCGCCAAGAAGTACCGGAAAGCCTGTTCGTTGTAAGCCTGCCCCAGCCGACCCTCCAGGGCGACGCCGCACGGGCACCGATCTGACTCCCCCTGCATGTCGGACACCGCTCCACCTCCTGGGGTCGCAGGTAAAGGCAAGAACTCCGTGAGCGCACCGTTGGTTGCCCCGCGGAACTCGTTCCTTCTTCCCTCTTTCACTTTCAGAGCCAGCGTGTCCTCTTTCTGTCTCAATGTGTGCCTCACTATACGTCGGCGGGCGTAAAGGACAATCGGGGGAAGCCCCGAATTTCAATGGGGGGAATCAGGGAAACCAAAGCGCAGAAATCCTTCGCTAAGTTCGAGACTTAGAAACGCCAACGTTGTTGCCATGAAGTATTTACTTCCTAGAGAGATTTCAGCAGGGTCTAACGAGAGAAAATGCGGTCTAGCGTGGCTGCCAATCGTCTCCACCAGCTCTGCTGCTGATGGGTCCCGGGGCGGTCACCCTGGTAGAGATAGTTGTAATAGTAGTAGCTCTCGATATGATGATCGTCGTAATTGAACACGAGGCCGACCAGCTTTGAGGGATCCATGAGATTCTGCGCTTCCTCCACCAGCCTGCGCGGGGTTTTGTGGGCAGCCACCACCATCAGAAAACCATCGACCCACTTGCTGAAGATCCGGCAGTCGGGGACCAGGAGCAACGGCGGGGTATCCAGCACGACGTAATCATACTGCTGGCGGGCTTCTTGAATGAGTTCACCCAGCCGGGGCGCTTTGAGGGCTTCGTGAGGATTGGCCAGATACGGGCCAGCAGGCAGGACTGAAAGGTTGAACCCTCCAAGACGCTCGACCACCTGCGTCAACGTTTGCCCCTGGTTCAGGATTGCGGTCGCAAGCCCGACCGGGTGCGGGTTATCCATTCCAAGGTGTTCGATCACGGAGGGCTTGCGTAAGTCAGCGCACATCAGTAAGACCCTTGCTTCTGGAGATTGGGCCAGCGCCCCCGCCAAGTTGATCGCCGTCGTCGTCTTCCCATCGCCGGGCGTGGCACTGGTGACCGCCAGCACTTGAAGGCCGCAATCCTTGTGCATCAACTCAATCGTGTGGGCGAGCGTTCGGTACTGCTCCGCTTCATACGAATTGGGAGCGAAGAGACTCACCAAGTGCTCGTCGATTTCTTGTGTTTCAGCCATTACTTTCTGCGCCATTTCAGGAGCGGCTACTATCGAGCATCCAGACCAATTGTTCGTTTCCCTGGGCGATGTAGTAAGTTGTGCCAACAAGGATCGCCAGGCCCACGAGCGCCGCAGCCGTTCCAAGCCAGACCCGCCTGTGCCGCTGTGAGGTATCGGCCTTGGTGACGATACAGGGAATCCTCGCCAACACCGGCACCTTCGTGAAGGCCTGGAGTTCTTTCAGCATGTGAAAGGAGGTATCGCGATGTTCGATCAGCTTGACTGCCCCACCGGCTAGCCCAATTGACAGGATCAGTCCGATGAAAATCAGCCGGAGGCGACTCGGTGCGGCCGGTCGTGTTGACGGAATCGCCTGATCCAACAGTCGGAACTGGTCCCCTTTCTGTCCGTGCTCCATGCTCTCAGCCACCTGGGCTTCCTGGTACCGTTGCAGCAGCGCGTTGTAAAGCTCTTTCATCGTCTTATAGTCGCGAGACAGCTCTTGGTACTCTTGTTCTCGGTGTGGCGCGAGGTCCACACGCCGCTGGTATTTCGCGACAGACTGCCGGAGAGTCTTCTCTTCCTCCTTGAGGGCGTTGAGCTCATCCTCCGCTTCACTGCGGACCTTCCGCAGCCGGAGGGGAGACGGGTTCGCCGACGATGCGGTGTTCGTGGGGGCCCGCCCGTCGATCTTCGTCTCCGCGAGTTGTCCCTCCAAGGCGGCGATTTCTGTCTTCACTCGGATCACGTCCGGGTACTTCTCGCTGAAGCGGGTGCGGAGTTCCATCAGCTCTTGGTTCAGCCTGGAGAGCCGGGCGGCGAGCGCCTCAGCGTCGCCTCCAGGAACGGGCCCGTCGCCGCCGTCAGGGACCGACGCCCTGGCCTCGGCAAGTTGTCGTGTTAGCCTCATCCGCTCCATCCGGTCCAGGGCTCGCATCTGGTTCTCCTTGTTAAGACGCATCTCTGTATTAAGCCGTTGCAGGGTGGCCAGGTTCGCCTCCATCTGCTCAGGCAGCTCGCCTATGTGGCTCTCCTTGAACTCGCTCAGCCGCCGCTCCTCTTGATCCAGCTTTCCCTTCATCTCCTCAAGTTGGACTCGAAGGAATTCAGCCGTTCCGGCCGCTTGTCGTTCACGCCGCTTGATGTTCTCCTCGACGAACAAGGAAGCCAGGGTATTGGTCACTTTCGCCACGGTTTCCGGGTCCCTGCCTCGGTAACTGAGGATGAAGGCGATGGTCGGGCCGCGCATGAGTTGTGGGTCCCCCCCCTTGAACTCTATGCGAATGTCGCGTCGCATCCGCTCGACGACCTCTTCCGGGCTCACCCGTTTGCGAAATTCCGGATACAGGTCGAATCGGGTGATCAGCTCCTGGAGCTGCGACCGGCTCAAGATCTCCTGGCTGATTGTGTGCAGCCTCGTCTCCAGCTCGCTCGTGACGGAAGACTTGACGAATGTCTCCGAGACCTCCGGTCGTTCCACGAGCAGGGTGGCTGTCGAGCGATACAGGTACGGCAGGGCGATCGCCAAGCTCACGGTCACCGCAAATGGCCCCATGAACGTAAGGATCGCCAGCCACTTCCGCCGGCTCCATACCTCCAGCAAGACATCCAATCCTGAGGTGTTTCTCCTGCCTTCCATTTCCGGTTCCGTTCAGCGCCGTCCTGCTTAGGGCACCACGATGATGTCGCCAGGCTGGAGCATGAAGTTCTCCAGCTCTCCGTCCGTCGAGACGACCTTGTTGTAGTTAAACGGGATCCGCTTCAAGGTGTTCCCATCTGGCCTGAGAATGATGATTCGTCCGCGGGCGGCGAACTCCCCGAGTCCTTCGGCCATTGCCAGGGCATCCAGCACTGTGGCTCGGCTCTTCAGCTCATGGCGCCCTGGCTTTTTGACCTCCCCGATCACGGAAACCTTGATGCTATGGACTTCCCGAACGATGACCGAAACTTCGGGTGCGGGTATGTACTCGGCCAGCTTCTTGATGAGGACATCCCGGAGTTGCATCGGGGTCAGTCCTGCCGCCTGCACGTCGTTCAAGAGCGGGAGGGAGATCTTGCCGTCCGGCCTCACCGGGACGGTTCGGCTGATTGCCGTGTTGTTCCAGACGGCGATGTCGAGCACGTCTTCGGGCCCGATGCGATAGTCTCCTTGCTCAGGAGTGGGCTTCGATCCGTTCTCCTTGGCTGGCGCTGCGGCCGACCCGAGGCCTGGGGTGGTCAACGAGAGCATGACCAGTGTTGCAACGAGCGCCCTACGAATGTGCCTCAGCATCGGTGCCCTCCTCGACAACCTAGTCCACCCGGGCAGGATAGGTGACGGTCAGCCTGATCAGGAAGATGTTGTGCAGGATCTCCACATTTGTTGGTCCAGTCGGGCCCGTTTGCGGGTTGAAGCTTCCCCGCTGGAAACTGTACTGGTACGATGCCTGCAGAGCCAGCGTTTTTGTGAGCTGGTGAGTGGCTTCAAGGAGCACCGAGTAGGCCGTCGCCTTGAACGCCTCGCTTGAAATCCAGTAGACTACTGGCCCCGCACTGAGCTCCAGCCTGGGCAGCAGTTCCGTCCTCGCCTTCCCCGTAATGCTTTGAGCCTTTGCGGCAGCGGCCTGCCCGATGACTGTGGTCAGGGTGCTGGCATACGTAAGTGACAGTTCGCCGCGCTTCAAGGTGTGGCGGATGGACGCTAAGGCTTCTGGTAAACGGTCTACCGTTCCCTCGGTCAAGCGCGGACCTCCGCGCAGCGTGAACGTGGTCAGCGGTGTGAGCTCGTGCGACCAGCCCAGGGTGAATGCGTGGGAGGTCAGTGCCGGGAAGCCTGCAAACGCGAACTGACGGCCGACATACCCAGGCCCCACTGTGTCTCTCGGGCTGAGCCGATGGTCAAGAGCCAGGTTCTCGATGTGCGAATCGATCGTAATGCCTCCGGCCAGCAGGTCCTTCGAGAAGGTGTAGTCCCCTTTGGCCGTCGTTAGCGGATCGAACCGGTAGGTAAACCCTGGGTTTGTGGTGTAGCGTTCGGCGCGCACGCGTGTCGCTGCCAGCCCTGTTGTGAGGTTGAGTTCCTGCGGCGTTCTTGTCTGGTAGTACGCCCCGGAGACGGAGAGTGTCAACACCTGAATTGGCGTGGCCTTCAACTCGATCAAGCCCCGCTGTCGCATCTGGGGAGTCGTCAACTCCGTGCGCCGGCTGTAGATTTCCGAGTCAAAGGTGTAGCTTCCCTCAACCGTCAGCGGAGCGGACTGGTAAGCGGCCTTAAGCCCCGGGCTGATGCGGGTCAAGAAATCGTGCGTGCGTGGAGATGTGGTGTAAAACACGTTATCGTCGTAGACCTCGGCGACTGACAGTGAGGGGGTCAGATAGTAGCCCGTTTGGGCCGGGGCTGCCGTGGTGGGTATGAGTTGAGCCGGGGCTGCAGTGGGGAGAAGGACTCCTGCGACAAACACCACTCGGAGCCAATACGGAATGTGTCCGTGTCCTGCCATGGTCGCGGAAAAGATAGCATGTCCGTTCGCCCCGCAGCATGTCTGGCTTACCTGCTACGCCGCCACTGCGAACGTGCAATCCACCTCCACAGCCACGCTCCGCTGGAACAGCTCGATGGAGAGGACCAGCAGCCCCTTGTTCGGCTTGGTGTGCACCAGGATCCCTTCCACCCCGGCGAGAGGCCCTTTCGTGATCCGGACTCGTTGGCCCTCATGCAAGTAGGGATAGAGAAGGGAGGGCAGGTGAGCCTGCACTACCTTCTGGATTGCTTCGACCTCCGCATCCGGGATTACTGCCAGGCGGTCACGTCCGTCGCCAAGGATGCGGACCAGCTCCCTCGTCTTGAGAACCTCGATGTAACTGTTCAGATCCATGGCATGGTGGAGGAACAGGTAACCGGGAAACATGGGAACGGAGATGCGGTGCCGCCCGCCGTTACGTCGGGACCAGACCTCCATCTTGGGGAGAAACACCTGAAATCCCTTGGCGGCGAGCTGGTCAAAGACCATCTGCTCGCAGTGGCTTTTGCTCCAGACGGCATACCACTTCCGTGCTCCCGCGTCCGAGCCCAGGCTCTGATCGGTCGTCGTGGAACTCGGTCGCTCAGTCTCTGCCGTGAGGTCTTCTGGCAAGGCTCCGCCCCCTTCGGTTCTGATCACTCTCCGACCAGACCAACGTCATCGTCCAGATTGCTGGTGGCCAAGGTTCCCAGCCTCAATGAGACGGGGATCGTCAGCCTCCCTGGCCTTGCCAGCCTGAGGGCTGATCATGCCCTTGCCCGTTTATTCCACTCCGCACATGGAGAAGGGTCGTCCGCTGAGTGCCTTATGCTTGTTTAGGGACGTGCTGCGCTGCCCCTAACGCGCCCTAACTGTGGACTATAAATGTGTTTTCGCGTAGTCACTATCGGGCGAATCTAGCAATCGACGTCCGGGGAATACCTGATTATGCGTGCAGGAATTCCGGATTCTGCGTGCGAGGAATTCAGGGGCAACCGGGCTCACTGAAAACACGGGCCCCGGTGTTGTCGAACACGACAACCCGGGGCAGTTTATTGGCTCAAATCCAAGGTCAGTAATCGAACGCCGCTTCCATGAGTCATGACGCACAGCTAAAAATCGCAATAACCACCGAAGTCCCCCGTGGTTGACGGGTTAGGCTTGTGGAGCTGGATGTTGCCGCCCCCGCCGTCGCCCGGCGAGCATGGAGCATACGAGCCCAAATAGTGGGGACCGCACTCGGAGAGCGTGTCATAGACGATCGCGTGCGTTGTTTGGTTCCTCAAATAGATGTCGAAGGTGTCATTGACACCTGGTTCGCCCCCGTCTCTGGCGTAAACGACAAAGTTGACGTTATCGTTCGGGAACGGCAGGTTCGTCCTGGCCGTGCCACAAATCCAACGGGCACCGGTCCTCTTAGGGTCTTTGTCCGACGAGGCCTGCGTGTCGATCTCCATGTACCCCGTGATGCTGGTCCAGTGAACGTTCAGGCCTTGGCCGTTAGTGACGCTCGGGTTGTAACCGTGGTCGTGATACTCCAGATGGCCCCAGTACGGTACCCCATTCGTCCCCGACCCGTGCTTGCATCCTCCACCGACGCCGAAGGTCCCCTTGTTGCCATTGTAGACGATCCACCCGCCCCCGGTCATGAAGTCGCAGACCCAGGCGCTGGCAATATCAGCGGTGAGCAGCGGTACTGCTCCCGCCACTAGAATGATGAATACTATTGTTTTCCATTTTCTCAAGCGCATTGTGATACCTCCCTTCGTCCTTTGGAGAGACCGGCCTTAGAAGACCCCAGCCGTCGCAGAAGCGATCACCACATCGGCAACGCCACTGACGGTGACGTGGATGGCATTCACGGTGATGCCGCTCGGTGAAATTGTCTGCTCGTTGACGACCACCTGACCGCCGGGAATCGCGATCGTCTGGTTTGCATCCCCAGTCACGACGAACGGCACCCCGTTGATCGAAAGGTTGGCGATGCTTGAACTACCACTGCCTGGAGCACCCAACACTGCCAGTGCCCGCGCCATTGCGAAATCGGCGGAGATGCCGTTGCCGCCGACAGTCAGCGCCAAGTCCCCGAGCGAGGCTTCGGAGTCAACCTCATCGGGGTAGCCAATTGTGGTGGCGTGAAGGACATCTACGGTGAGCAGGGAGGGAATGTTGCCTGAAAACAGAGAAGCCTGCCGAGCGTCATCCGTACCGCTAAGAGTTCCGGTGTCGGACAACGTAGTGGTCGTCGTCCCACCAAGAATTCCAAGCATCACGGTGGCCTGCGCCGCTTTCGCCTGGCCCGTGACGGTTTGCGCTTCGCTGGTTCCTGGCCACGCCAGCAGGCCGACCAATGCTCCAGCGAGAGCAAATGCTTTCCAGTTGTGTGACGTTATGTGGTCCATACGAACCTCCTTTTCTGTGTGGCGCAAAATTCTTTACCCGCCACTTTCGCTGAACGTCGCAGACGAGTGGTTCATCTCAAGTCAACCCTAACTGCAGAGGAGAGAAAAGGAAATCCCTGCAATGCCTGAATTTTACGTAGGAAGGTCAGTCAGGGCCGATCACGCTATTTCCGGATAAACTGTGGAATTACCAGTTTAGGGAATAGTTTAGGGAATAGAGAAGACGCTGGCTGAACGCTACGGTGCAGAATCAGATATAGCTAACAAGGATTGATGGCCCGGAATCAGATCTCGCTAAAAGGGGTGACGGTCGTCGCAAACGGATGAGCAATTCAGTGCACGGTTGACATAACTGTGAACAAAATTGTTCTGCCTTTCCATGTTGTGCGGCCTTCAGAACCCAGGAGAGCGTCAGGACGACGGCCGTGGCACCTCATTTAGCGCTGAGTTACGTCGCAGCCGTGCGACAGTTGCGCCCGCGGCATTAAGTCTAAATAGTTCGATGATTCAAGGAATTACCTGGTTGACTCATTGTGAGAGTGATCACAAACTTGAAGTAGTATGCGGCATCCATTGCCTTTGGAATAATCTTGAAAGAACAGGACTAGTATGCCTGACGAGCAGCCCTTAAAACGCTGGTTCCCGAGACGCAAGGTCTCTCTCCCCTGTTGGGTGAGTTGGCAGGATCGACAGGCTCCCGCAAGGGCCGTTGACGTGTCTTACGCCGGTGTCGGCATCTTGCTGTCGGAAGCTGTCGATGTGAATGTCGAGGTCCTGATCCAGGTTCCCGAAGGAATCCAGCTACGCGTCCGGCCGTTGTACCTTGAGCGGCAAAATAGCGAGAGTTACCACGTCGGATGCAAGATCGAGTTCATCGAGGGGGGGGAGCAGCAATGGATGAACCTGTGCTACGTACCCCGTTGGTAATCATGCGTGCCTGCAAACATCCCCAAGCACTAGGAAAGTTTGGGATCGACAGTCAAGGTTTTACCCGATTGCATTGGTTCTGAATGGTGGTATTGTAACGATAAGTTAGGCTCTGAAAACCTTTCGGTGAGTCGAGGTTTTTGTAATGGCGGAAGATCAACGCTTCAAACGATTGTATCCACGGCGCCAGTTCGGCATGACCTGTCAGGTGAATTACCCAGACCGCCTGATCACGGGGAAGATCGTCGATGTGTCGTACAACGGCGTGGGCATTGTGCTTCCTCAGGCCGTCGAATTGACTGAGGCAGCCTCCGTCGTGCTTCCAGAGAGAATCAGGTTGCGGGTGCGTCCGGTGTACAACCAGCCGGTTTACACTCATGAGGAGAGTGCACAGTACCGCGTCGGATACAAGATCCAGCTCATCGAACAGGGGCAGCGGACCTGGACCAACCTGTGCCATGTGGTCCGTTGGTAGAATGAACCGGTCTTTGCCCTAGAGCCGGGGGCTCCCCTCGGCGACACGCTGATACATTTTCTCTCCTGCCTCCCTGCCGGTGGGATTCCTGTACGCGAGTTCGAGTCTCCAGAGCGTATATCGTCGATCAGCAGGATGACTGGACGGAAGGGTGGGGCCAACCGGAGGGGCCTCAGGCCGACGTGAGGCCCTGACGGATCGCGTAGCGCACGAGCCCAGCGGTCTCGTGGACATTCAACTTCTTCATGATTCTATTTCGGTGCGATTCTGCCGTATTGAAGCTGACGCCCAGAAGAGCCGCGATCTCTTTCGTCGTCTTGCCTTCGGCGACGAGCTGTAGCACCTCGCGTTCCCGTGGCGTGAGCGGATCATCAGTGGAGCCCTGGGACCAGATCTGAGGGACGACCTCTGCGAGGTCGGGGCTTATATAGGCCGTTCCACAGGAGACTTTGCGGATCGCCTCGAACAATTCTGATGCGCCATGGGTTTTCAAGACATAGCCCTTAGCCCCGGCGCGGAACGCCTCGAGGACGTAGGGCACCTCTTTCTTAAAGGTCAAGAGAATAGCCTTGGTGCTTGGGGACACTTTGAGGATCTGCCTGGCGGCATCGACTCCGTTCAGGAGGGGCATGCCAAGGTCGAGCACGGCGATGTCGGGGCAATGCTCTTGGGCTAGCCGGACAGCCTCGCGACCGTCCGCGGCTTCTGCCACGACGCTGTACCCTTCGCGCGTCAGAAGTTGTTTCACCCCCTGCCTGACAATCAGGTGATCTTCGGCCAATAGAATCCGGAGCGGCATCTCAGTTCCTTACCTCACACGCCTTGCCCTGCTACCAGATTGCCGAGCCAGTTCCTGCCGGCGAATCGGTTTACGCTTGCGTGGAACGACGACAGTTTCCATCGGCCAGTCCTCAAAGCCTGGACTACTCCTCACAATAATCTAGAATGACATTAAAGCGAAAAAATAGAGGGAACAATCAGACGGACCATTCAATTTCAGATGGAAAGAAACCTGAAACGTGATCGGTTGAATCCGTGACAGGCGATCGGATGCCCTCGCGCCCTCTGGCTGTCGTAGGCTGAGTGAAGCCCGCCATCGCTCCATCACCTGGACGAGTCATGAGTCCTCCGACCAGATTCGCGGCGGCTGCAACTGCAGCTTCTTCCTCAAGGGGAATCTGAGACGGCAAATGGCGGTTGGCCAGAATGACCGCATCAATATAATTTCCGCAGTTCAGGCACTGCCATGCCTCGCCCTCACAGTGGTCCGATTGTGTGGGGTGATAGTCGTTGCTGGACAACCACACAAGGGACGGAACCTCCACCAAGAGTCCGTAACAGCGTGTGCAGGTCACTGGCCACCTCCTTTTCAAGCCCCACCGGGTGCGTGTCAATAACAACTCGCTACTCAGAATTTCCTTACTACGTGTGCCTCGCACCCCTTGGATATTGCAGCTATTTAGACCATACAAAGGTGTGAAACAAAATCAGGAGAATGGCTCAATGGCCGGTAGGACAATACCTGAAGGTGAAGGGGGAAAGTCCGTGCCAGGGGGCAGGCTGTTCCCGGCTTCCTAAGGCAGGTGAAACCCCATCTGGAAGCCATAACGTGGCGAACTATAAGCGATGGTTTTGTTTGGCTCTTTATGTCAGCGTGATGATCCACCTGCTCGGCTGCCTCCCGACCTCGCGCCGTTCGCCGATCAGGACCTGGCCTGTGGGGCCCTGATACCGTTCGAAGTACGCGAGGCCGTTCGAGTCGCTGCCCTCGCGATAGCGATAGTCGCCGGTGTACCGGACGCCGTCCGTCGAGGAGGCCGATACAGTGATCGTATCCGCGTCTTCCTTGACCTCGATGTCGATGACGAGTTTGGAATCGGTGATGCTCACCTGGGTGCACTCATCTTCGTGCCAGGCGGCGCCATACTGCGAGAGGGACCACCCACTTGCCATAGCCGTCTCCTTTATTCCTATTCCCATTCGACTTCGCGCAGGCTCAACCGGAGGCTGTAGGACTGATCGGTCCGGTGGCGCACCACGCGCACCATCCGGTTGAGGCCCTCCACCATGAAACTCTCGCCGACGTTGGGCGCCTTACCCATCAGGGTCAGCACGTCGGCGATCTCCGTGAACGCTTCGATCACCGGTCGTTCCGAGAGGCCCGTCGGGCGATAGGTCTCGATGTCCTCCAGGCCGAATTTCGAAAGGCCGCGCGTGTGGAACC
>Ga0209160_1000111_pt1 | contig 55939 bp, 48 predicted proteins | sample GraSoiAngelo_153_FD_186167 | JGI IMG/M metagenome (GOLD analysis project Ga0209160, IMG submission 186167) | Grasslands soil microbial communities from the Angelo Coastal Reserve, California, USA - 14_1009_12_40cm (SPAdes) (version 2) | ecosystem: Environmental > Terrestrial > Soil > Grasslands ...
ACGGCATAGCCGTTCACCAACGCGTCGCGAAACGACAGCTCGGCAAGGAACTTCGCCTTGGGCTCGCGCTTGGGATCGGCGGTGTAGACGCCGTCCACGTTGGTCGCCTTGAGCAGCACCTTCGCCTCGATCTCGAGGGCCCGCAGCACCGCCGCCGTATCGGTCGAAAAGTACGGGTTTCCCGTGCCCCCCGCGAAGATGACCATGCGGCCCTTCTCGAGGTGGCGCACGGCGCGGCGCCTGATGTACGGCTCGGCCAGCTCCTCCATGCGGATCGCCGTCATCACCCGCGTGTCCACGCCCTTCTTCTCGAGGATGTCCTGGAGCGCGAGCGCATTGATCACGGTGGCGAGCATCCCCATGTAGTCGGCGGAGACTCGGTCCATCCCCTGCTCGCTCGCCGCCGTGCCCCGCAGGATGTTGCCGCCGCCGACCACGAGGCCCAGTTGCACGCCCAGCGCCGCGACCGCCTTGAGCTCGTCCCCAAGCTTGTCGATGACGCCGAAGTCGATCCCGCCGCCCGCGCCCCGCTCACCCGCGAACGCCTCGCCCGAGAGCTTGAGCAGGGCGCGCGGGTAGGCGAGCCGGGTCGCTGCCACTCAATTCCCTCCGCGCTCGAACCGCACGAAGCGGCGCACGTGCACCTTCTCCCCGGTCTTGGCCGCCACCTCCCGCACGAGATCGCCGACCGTGCGCGTGTCGTCCTTCACGAACTTTTGCTCGAGCAGCACGTGCTCCTCGTAGAACTTCTTCATCATGCCCTCGATGATCTTGCCGCGGATGTGCTCGGGCTTCTTCTGCTCCACGACCTGGGCCTCGTACACCTTGCGCTCGCGCTCCACGACCTCGGGAGATAGGTCCTCGGTCCGCACGGCGAGCGGCTTGGCGGAGGCGATGTGCAAGGCAAGCTCCTTCACCAGCGTCCGGAAGTCGTCCGTGCGCGCCACGAAATCGGTCTCGCAGTTCACCTCCACCAGCACCCCGATCCGGCCGTCGTGATGGACGTAGGACCCGATCAGCCCCTCCGACGCCTCCCGCCCCGCCCGCTTGTCGGCCTTGGCGGCGCCCGTCCTGCGCAGCACGTCCACGGCCTTCTCGAGGTCGCCGGCCGTCTCCTCCAGCGCCTTCTTGCAGTCCATCATCCCCGCGCCCGTGCGGGCGCGCAGCTCGGCCACGAGCTTTGCGGGTATCTCTTTCACAGTCGCCACACTCTCACTCCTCGCAAAAACGCCGCCCTCGCGCCGTAGGGCTCGAGGGGCGGCGGTCGGTGAACCATAGCCGGCGGCGGACGGCTAGCCTTCGCCCCCGCCGCTCGATTCCGCCGGGGCCGGCGTCTCGTCCGTCTTGAGCCGCGCCGCGATCGCCTCGGGCTTGGGGCGCCGCTTGCGGCGCGCCGGCTTCTTCTTTTTCTCCCCCTCCACCTCCGCCTCGACGCCCGTCTCGGTCGAGTAGGTCACCGCCTCGCCCTCCTCGGCCGCCTCGCGCAGCGGCGACTGCCGCCGCGCCTCGCCGATCACGTCCGACAGCGCGGCCGCGATGAGCGACACCGCCCGGATCGCGTCGTCGTTGCCGGGGATCGGCACGCTGATCAGGTCCGGGTCCGCGTTGGTGTCGACGATCGCCACGACCGGGATGCCGAGCTTGTTCGCCTCGGCCACCGCGATGCGCTCCTTCTTCGAGTCCACCACGAACAGCGCGCCCGGCAGCCGGCCCATGTTCTTGATGCCGGAGAGGTATTTCTCGAGCTTGGCGCGCTCGCGGTCGAACAGCAGCTGCTCTTTCTTAGTGTAGTTCTCGAACTCGCCCTCGGCGGTGCCCTGCTCCAGATCCTTCAGTCGCTTGATCTGCTTCTTGATCGTCTGGAAATTGGTGAGCGTGCCGCCCAGCCACCGCTCCGTCACGTGGAACGCGCCGCAGCGCTGTGCCTCCGCCTGGATGATGTTCTTCAGCTGCTTTTTCGTGCAGACGAACAGAATGCCTTCGCCCTTCAACACCACCCCGCGGAGCAGCTCCTGCGCCGCCTCGATCTGCCTCAGCGTCTTCTGGAGGTCAATGATGTAGATCCCGGAGCGCTCGGCGAAGATGAACCGGCGCATCTTGGGATTCCAGCGGCGTGTTTGATGCCCGAAATGGACGCCCGCTTCCAGCAGGTCCTGCAACTGAGGCTGCGCCATGCACTCCCTCTCATGGGTTCGTTCCGCCGCTGCTCTCGCCTCCGGTGCCACCCCGGCGAGGGGGACCCAGGACCGGATCAAGCAGCGTGTGTGTTTAGGTGTCGGGTGTCAGGTGTCGGGTGTCAGCGATCTGACACCGGCACCAGACACCTGGCACCTATCTCTTCGAGAACTGGAACCGCTTGCGCGCCCCGGCCCGGCCCGGTTTCTTGCGCTCCACCACCCGCGGGTCGCGCGTCAGCAGGCCCTGCTCCCGCAGCTTCTTGCGGTGCCGCTCGTCGGCGAGGCACAGCGCCCGCCCGATGGCGAGCCGCAGCGCCCCCGCCTGCCCCGTCACGCCGCCGCCCCGCACCAGCGCCCGCACGTCGAACGCGCCGAGCGTGTCGGTCGCGGTGAACGGCTGCTGGATGTGCGACACGAGCGACGGCCGGGGGAAGTAATCGCCCAGGGTGCGCTTGTTGATGTTCCATTTGCCCGAGCCGGGCGTCAGGTAGACGCGTGCCACGCTCACCTTGCGACGCCCGACGGCATGCCAGCGCAGCTCCGGCGTCACGCTCGCCCCCATCAGGCGTCCCCCAGCGTGAGCGGCGCGGGTTGCTGCGCCGCGTGGGGATGCGTGGGACCCGCGTACACCTTGAGCATCTGCTTCACCTTCTGCCGCGACAACGTCGTCTTCGGGAGCATTCCCCACACCGCCTTCTCGATCACGCGGTCGGGATGCTGCGCCAACAGCGTCGCGAGCGGCTGGAAGCGCTCGTGTCCCATGTAGCCCGTATGCCGGAAGTATCGCTTCTGCTCGAGCTTGCGACCGGTGAGCTTCACCTTCTCGGCGTTCACGATCACGACAAAGTCGCCACCGTTTAGGTGCGGGGTGAACGTCGGCTTGTGCTTGCCGCGCAGGATCTGCGCCACGCGGCTCGCGAGCCTGCCCAGCGGCTGCCCGTCCGCGTCCACCACGACCCAGCGCCGCGCCACGTCCTCTTTGCGCAAGCTGAACGTCTTCATCCCGGCCTTTCTCGTTTCCCGGTCTCGGACAGCCGCGAACTATAGCCGGGCCGTAAGGACGTGTCAACCTGAAGGTTCCGGGTTCGCGCCCGACAGCCGCGCGTCGCAGCGAGCAGGCAACTCGCTGCTGCATCGTCGCAACAACGGCGCCGTCGGTCTGCCACGGACTAGCTGTGGCATTCCAGTTGCACCCGCCCACGCGCAATGGCGGCGCCGTTGGGCGGATGCCGCAGCCCGCGTTTGAGAACGCAAGGGCCACTCATAAAGGAGGACCCCCGTTATGCGTCGTCTGCTAGCCGGTATCGGAGCTGGCCTCTTGGTCGTGGCCTGTAACCCTGAGTCCCGCGGCCCGACGCAGTCCACTCCCCCCGCGGGCCCGCAGTCCTTCGAGCTGCAGCACCCGGGGACGCACATCATGTTGCTGCGCGGCCAGACGCGAGCGGCCGTACCGCCGCTCAACGCTGCGGCGACCGACAACGGCATCTACTACCACGGCGGGCCGGTGATCCACGCGCAGCAGGTGGCCGCGATCTATTGGTCCACCCGCACCATCTACGCCGGTGGCCCCGCCGCCGGCACCACCGGCGCCGGCAGCGCCGACGGATCGCTGATCGGCTACTTCCTGAGCCACCTCGGTGGCTCTCCGTATTACAACATCAACAGCACCTACACCGACGGCGCGGGCACGCCCATCCTCAACAGCGTCACCTACACGCAGTTCTGGGCCGCGAACGACAACGTGCCCTTGCCCCTCCTGCCCGTCACCGATCTGCAGATGCAAAACCAGATCGTCGAAGGGTTCACGACCGGCAAGCTGACTTACGATCCCAGCACGCTGTACCTGATCTTCAGCGATGTCATGGTGAATCTGGGCGGCGGCTTCGGCACCGTGTACTGCGCCTACCACGGCAACTTCACGTGGAACGGGAACGACGTGAAGTACGCCGCGATGCCGCACGACATCGACTTCTTCGACTGCAACGCCTTGAACGGGTCGCCCAACAACGACCCGGCCGCCGATGCCGAGGTGAACACGCTGGCGCACGAGACCGAAGAGACGAACACCGACGAGGATCTCAACGCCTGGTACGACAACTCCGGCAACGAGAACGCCGACAAGTGCGCTTGGGACTTTGGCGCCACGTACCCGACGTCGAATGGCTCCACCGCGAACATCCAGATCGGCGGCAAGGACTTCCTGGTGCAGCAGAACTGGGTGAACGCGAACGGCGGGGGCTGCCGCCTCAGCTGGTAGACCCGCTAGCGCTCTGGCCCGGGCTTGCGAGCGTGACGAGCGGCGCGCCACGCTCGACCGCCTGACCGGCCGCGACGTGCACCTCGCGCACGACGCCGGCGCGGGGTGCCCGTAGCTCGTTCTCCATCTTCATCGCTTCGATGACCACGAGGCCCGCCCCCGGCTCGACGCGCTGCCCAACCTCGACCTCGACCCGTACCACGAGCCCCGGCATCGGCGCCTGGATCGTCGCGCCGGCGCCGGGAGTGCCCGGCGTCCCGGTCAGCGCCTGGATCTGGCGCGTGCGCTCGTCCGCGACCTCGACTTCGACGCGCTCGCCGACCACGCCCAACGCCCAGCGCCCCCCGCGCTCCCTCCCGACGTCGTCGAGCGGTTCGGCCGCCACCGTCCACGACTCCCCGCCCAGCAGCAAATGGTAGAGGGGCGTACCGGGAATCGCGGCAAGGTGGGCGTCGGCCGCCACCCCGTCCACGACGACGCGACTGCCGTCGAGCTCCACCTCGACGGTTCGGGCCCCGAGCCGGACGAAGTACTTCACGCCCCCTCCAGCACGGCCACCGTCTCCACATGCGCCGTCTGCGGAAACAGATCGAACGCTCGGACGGCGGTGAGCCGGTAGTTGACGCTGAGCCGCTGGAGGTCGCGCGCCAGCGTGGCGGGGTCTAAAGACAGGTACGCGAGTCGCGGCACTGGCTGGCCCGTGAGCCGCAGCGTGACGTTCCAGTGCAGCCCGGCGCGGGGGGGATTCACGACGACGGCGAGTGGCTCGGGGAGCGTCGGCAGCACGTCCTCGGCCTTTCCGGCGATGAACCGGACGGGACGTCCCACGTCGCGACCGCGCGCCCACTCGATCGCCTTCTCGTCCGCATCGACGCTCACCACCTGAGCGCCCCGCTCGGCGAGGTGGACGGCGGTATCGCCGATGCCGCCATAGAGATCCCACACGACCGCTCCGCGGACGTCGCCCAGCCGCTCGACCGCCCAGCGCCGCGCCAGCGTTCCCATCTCGGGGTTCACCTGCTCGAACGCGGTGGCGGGGAAGCCCGTCGCCGGTCCCGCGACGACGCGCGCCGCGCCGTCGGCCGGCTGCCACCAGCAGATCACGCCGTCCCCCTCGGGCAACGCCACCCGTAGCCGGTCGGCGTCGAGCCACGGCTCTCCGGCCGATTCCGCGATCACGTGGCGCCGCCCCTCGCGGTCGAGGCGCAGCGTGAGGCGGGTGAGCTTCGCCGGCAACAGATCGAGCCGCGGCTTGAGCTCCCGCCACAGGGCCATGAGCTGGAAGTTCACGATGTGACAGTCGGCGAGCTGGAAGACGGCGCCCGGGCGATCGTAGGGATGCAGTCCGACCGTCCGACGGTCCGACCGTCCGACCGGCTTGACCGCCAGACTGATTTTCGCCCGATATCGCCACTCCTCGACGGCCTCGACGATCTCGGGGTCCGCCACATCGAGTTTCCCGATGCGCCGCAGCGCTTCGCCCACGATCGCGCGCTTGGCGGCGAGCTGGGCGTCGTAGGCGAGATGCTGCAGCTGGCAGCCGCCGCAGCGATCCCGCCCGTAGTGTGGGCAGGGCGGCGTGACCCGCGCCCCGGCCGCTGGCCCGGCATTGGGAGCAGGGGCCACGACCTCCGCCAGCTCGCCGCGGGCGAAGTGCTTGTGGAGCTTGACGCCGTCTCGCAGCCGCACCCGCTCCCCCGGCGCGGTCCGGGGCACGAACACCGCGCGCCCATCCGCGAGCCGGCCCACCCCGTCCCCGCCGGCGGCGATCGCCGTGATGGCGACGAGCTCGGTCACTCGCGCAGCGCCTCCCGCCGGGCCTGGAGCAGCCAGGGGGACGGTTGGGCGGTTGGAGCGTGGGGCGGGCACTGCGGCGTGACGGCGACCCGTCGCTCCTCCGCGAGCAGCGCCGCCACCACCGCGAGCGGGCGGCCCAGCTCTGGTCGCAGCTCGGCCGAGAGCAGCCGCGTGCCGACGCGCTCGAGGTACGTCGTGTCTACGTCGCCCCGTTTGAAATCGGGGTCGTCCATCACACGGAGGTGAAATGCCTGGGCCGAGGGGATTCCCACGATGATCAGCTCGCGCAGCGCGCGCCGCATCCGCTCGAGCGCGACGGCCCGGGTCTCGCCCCAGACGATGAGCTTCGCGATCAGGGGGTCGTAGTACAGCGTGACCTCGTTCCCCGCCTCGACGCCGGCGTCCCACCGCACCCCCGGCCCGCCCGGCACCCGCAGATGACGCACGGTGCCCGTCGCGGGGAGGAAGTCGTTGAAGGGATCCTCGGCCGTGATACGGCACTCGATCGCGTGACCGCGCGGCTGCAGCGTGCCGGCGTGGACGCGCAGCGGCTGGCCCATCGCCACGCGCAGCTGCTCGCGCACCAGGTCCACACCGTACACGAGCTCGGTCACGGGGTGCTCGACCTGGAGCCGGGTGTTCATCTCGAGAAAGTAGAATTCGCCGGTGGGGGCGAGCAGGAACTCGATGGTGCCGGCGCCCAGATAGCCCACGGCGCCCGCCGCCGCAGTCGCGGCCTCGCTCATGCGGCGCCGCAGCGCCGGCGTCACCGCGAGGGAGGGGGCCTCCTCGATGAGCTTCTGGTGGCGTCGCTGGATGCTGCACTCGCGCTCGCCCAGCGCCACGACGCGGCCGTAGGAGTCGGCCAGCACCTGGATCTCCACGTGGCGCGGCCGCTCGAGGTACTTCTCGAGGTACAGCTCCCCCGCCCCGAACGCATTCCGCGCCTCGCTCGCCGCGGCTTCGAACGCGGACTCGACCTCGCCCTCCGCGCGGATGAGACGCATGCCTTTCCCGCCACCGCCGGCCGCGGCCTTGAGCAGCACGGGGTAGCCGAGCCGGGCGGCCTCGGAGCGCGCCTGCGCGTGGTCGGCGACGGCCCGCGTCGTCCCCGGGACGATCGGCACCCCGGCGGCTTGCAGCCGGCGGCGCGCTTCGGTCTTGTCACCCATCGCACGGATCGCCGCGGCGGGCGGTCCTACGAAGACCAGCCCCGCCGCCGTCACCGCCTCCGCGAACGGCGCGCGCTCGGAGAGGAACCCGTAGCCGGGATGGATCGCCTGGCATTCGCTGCGCCGCGCCGCGTCGATAAGCTTCGCACCGTCGAGATACGACTGGGGCGCGGGGGCGGGGCCGATCGGCACCGCGATCTCTGCGGCGCGCACGTGCGGCGCGAGCCGATCGGCCTCGGAGTACACCGCGACGGCCCCGAGTCCCTCCTCGTGGCACGCGCGGATGATGCGCAGCGCGATCTCGCCGCGGTTCGCGACCAGCACGCGTTTGATAGTCGTCATCCGTTGTCCGTCATCCGTCGTCCGTGGGTCCCGGGTCGCACGACGGATGACGGACGACGGACGACGGACGACGACCGCTCATCGCCGACAAGTCGCCACCTCCCTCGACACCCGGAACGTCCCCATCGCCTCGCACAGGCCCGGCGTCGCCCGCGCGGCACGGGCGTACAGGGCGAGCGCCGGGGCCGCCCAGGGATCGCGCTGGTCGAGGGCGATGCGCAGCGCTGCGAACACGAAATCGCGCGGCGGCACGCGCTGTTCCTTGAGGGGCCCGGCCACCCAGAGCACCGAGCGGATCGCCCACCCGACGTGCGGCCGCGGGTCGGGCGGCCGGTCGAACGCCATGCTCACACACACGGGGCGCCGTCGCGCGAGCTCGGCGAGCCAGTCGTCCCCGCTGCGGCGCGCGATCCGGAGATCAGCTCCGAGCCGCGCCCGCAGCGCGGCATCCGAGCGCCACGCCGCGAGCGGCAGCACCACCACGTCGGGCCGCAGCCCGCGCGCGAAGCGCATGTACCATGCGGCATATGAATCGGCGTCATCGGCAGTGAGCAGCACCCCCCACATCGGGCACGCCCGCAACAGGTTCTCGCCCAGCTCCTCGAGCACCGCGGGGACCCGGAGGTCCGCGGGCACGGGCCCCCAATCGCGTGGGCCGGCGCCGATCCCGGCGGTCTCCCACGCGAGCCGCGCCCGGCGGCTCCACGCGCCCACCCGCAGCACACGCGCGCTGTCGCCCGCCGCGCTCGACCCCGGCCCGCCGAGCAGCGCCGCGGCGCGCACCAGCGCCTGGTCAGCGCTGTCGAGCACGGCGCGCACCCAGCCGCTGTCCGCCGCAGGCCGATGGGCCGGGCCGTGCGCCTCGTCGGCGAGCCCCAGGTACTCGCGCCCCATCAGCAGCCACGCCGCCGCATCCGTCGAATCGCGCCCAATCCGGGCGTGCAGCAACGTGAGCGAGTCCGGCAGGCTCGCCGGCGGAGGCGCCTGCAGCACGACCGCCATCGCCAGCGCGCTACAGAGGGATATTCCCATGCTTCTTGGGCGGATTGCGGTCCCGCTTCGTCGCGAGGGCGGCGAGCGCGCCGCTCAGCCGGGCCCGCGTGTCCCGTGGGTCGATGATATCGTCGAGGTAGCCGCGCGCCGCCGCGAGGTAGGGGTGGGCGAACTTCTCCCGGTACTCCGCCTCCCGCGCCTCGGTCGCCTCCTCTCCTTTGTACAGGATCTCGACCGCGCCCTTCGGCCCCATCACCGCGATCTCGGCCGTGGGCCACGCCACGTTGTAGTCCCCGCGGACGTGCTTCGAGTTCATCACGTCGTACGCACCGCCGTACGCCTTGCGGGTGATCACGGTGAGCTTGGGAACGGTGGCCTCGCAGTAGGCGTACAGCAGCTTCGCGCCGTGCTTGATGATGCCGCCGTGCTCCTGGGCCACCCCCGGCAGGAAGCCGGGCACGTCTTCGAACGTCACGAGGGGAATGTTGAAGGCGTCGCAGAACCGGATGAAGCGGGCGCCCTTCGCCGAGGCGTTGATGTCGAGCACCCCGGCGAGCACGGCCGGCTGGTTCGCGATCACCCCGATCGGCCTCCCCGCCAGCCGCGCGAAGCCGACGAGCAGGTTCCCGGCGTAGTCGCGGTGGACCTCCAGGAACGCGCCTTCGTCCACGACGCGCCGGATCACGTCGTGCATGTCGTACGGCTTGGTGGGGTTATCCGGCACGACATCGAGCAGCTCTTCGTCGCGCCGCTCGATCGGATCGCCGGACGGGCGCAGCGGCGGATCGTCCAGGTTATTGCTCGGCAGATACCCCAGCAGCGTGCGGATCCCCGTGAGGCACTCGAGCTCCGAGTCGTGGACGAAGTGGGCCACGCCGGACGTCCCGCCGTGCACGTCCGCGCCGCCCAGGCTCTCGAAGTCGACCTCCTCGTGCGTCACCGTCTTCACGACGTTCGGCCCGGTGACGAACATGTAGGACACCCCGCGCACCATGCACACGAAGTCGGTGATTGCCGGACTGTAGACCGCGCCGCCGGCGCAGGGTCCGAGCACCGCGCTGATCTGGGGGACGACGCCGGACGCGAGCGTATTGCGCAAGAAGATCGCGGCGTAGCCCCCGAGCGACACGACGCCTTCCTGGATGCGCGCGCCGCCCGAGTCGTTGAGCCCGATCACGGGCGCGCCGTTGCGCACCGCGAGGTCCATGACCTTGCAGATCTTCTCGGCGTGGGCCTCGGAGAGCGAGCCGCCGAACACCGTGAAATCCTGGGCGAATACGTACACCAAGCGACCTTCGATCCGCCCGGAGCCCGTCACCACGCCGTCTCCCAGGTACTTCTCGTCGGCGAGCCCGAAGTCCGTGGCCCGATGCGTCACGAAGCGGTCCAGCTCCACGAACGTCCCGGGGTCGAGCAGCACGTCGAGGCGCTCGCGCGCCGTCATCTTGCCCTTGTCGTGCTGCGCCTTGACGCGCTCCGCGCCGCCGCCCAGCTCGGATTCGGCGCGCTTCTGTTGCAGCAGCTCCAGCCTGTCGCGCATAGTCATGACGAAAATCTAGGGGGGAGTGAACAGGACAGCCACAAGGACGAGGAGGGCGCCGCGTATCGCGCCGCCCTCCTCGGGCCCTGAGACCGCGATTTTGGCTACGGGCTCTGGAGCGCAGCGACTTTGGCCCGGGCCGCGGCCACGTTCGCTGCAAACGCGTTGCTGTCATCTCCACCGACCAGCGCGAACCAGACGACCTGCGAGCCACCGGCCGGAATAGAGAAGGGCCCAAAGCCGACGGCCTGTCGGATGTCGGCTGGGCCGAAGGGCGACGTGAACACCAGGCCGCTACTCAGCAGCGGGAAGTACCCCGCTCGGGTGGGCGGATCAGTCGGCACGCCCGGAGGCGCCCCGCCCGGGTTCTGGAAGGGCGTGTAGTTGAGGGGCGTCCCCCCGCTCGCGATCGGGACGATCCCAATGACCTGTGGGAAAGCCGCCACGTTCGCCTCGGTTACTTCGCTGGCCGACAGGCCGGCGTTGTATGACGTGACGTCGTCGAACGGGTTCCCAGAGTACAGCAGATCGAGATCCGCGACGAGACCGGCGAAGACGTTACCGACCGCGCCCCCGCCCGTGTTCGTGAGCGTGTACTTGAGCAGGACGTAGTCCCGATCCGGATCGGTGGAGAACGCGAAGGACTCCTGGGTGACCGTGACGCCGCCGACGCCAGTCAAGCCTGCGGACCGAAGGTCCGCCGTGGTATGGTCCGTCGTGCCCCCGAGCGGCGACGTAACGTCGAAGTCAGAGGCTCCGTTCGACGTGTTGTAGCCCACCAAGATATCGTTGGGGCTTGTGGCGTAGACGAAGCCGGCGGCGTAGAGTACCCCCACCTCTTTATAGAAGCCCCCGTTGAACAAGTTCGACGCGTTCGCGATCATGCCGCGGCGCAGATCGATCACGAAGTTGTTCACGTCGATGTGCGTCGGGGCGGCCGGCGCGCCGGTGCAGCTGCCGCCGGCACCGTTGGCGATCGGTGCCACCGCCCACGGGGTATACACACTCGCGACCGACGGAATATTCAGCGGCCCCGCGGCTGAGCCCCACCAGTTGCACGTGAGATCGGTCAAGCCGCGGCCGGTGAACGGCACCACGTAGCGCGTGATGTCGCTGCGGTTGATCGTGATGCTTGGCCGAGCCAATGTCGGCACCCCCGAGATTCCCTGATACACGACGTCGATCACGTTGTCGCTGCCGCTGATGGTGGAGGCGTTCGTCGCCTCGATGCCTGCCCTGGCATTCGTGACTTTGTTCCCCGATACCGTCGTCGTGAACGGTGTGCCCGGGCTCACTCCGTTCAAGCCCACGCCGATCCCGGCCGTCGTGATGGCGTAGCTCGCGGGATCGTTCGGGTCCGCCACGGTCCCGATGCCCATCACCACGTTCCCTTGAATCACGAGGTTTGGGCCCGTATCGGCGACGATGCCCCACCTCACGTTGCGGGCGCTCGCAACGTTGACCGTGTTATTGAGAATAGTGACACCGTCGGTGAGCCGGACCCGAATGCAGCCGGCGAACCCGCAGTCACTCACCGTGTTCGCCTCGATAAGGCCGCGGTGCTGGAGCTGATACTGGATGCCGCTGAAGGAGAAGTTGGCGAACATACTGTTCGACACGTCGAACTGGGGCGCCCCGCTCGCAAACACCCCAACACTCCCGCCGTTGAAGGAGCTCTTGGTCACAAGGACTGCCGCTCCCGCCACCGTGCTTGACCCCCCAAACACACCCGCTCCGTCCCCGGACGGCATGCTGAATTGGGAGCCGTCTACACGGACTGTGTCGTAGGTGCCAGTGGCGGCGACGGAGCTGCCACCGGTGGTGTTGACAAACGCGAGTTTGAGGAAGGAGACCGTGCCGGCGTCAACGCCATTCACTCGGAACCCATCGTCGTCGGGACCGCCGGTGGTCTGGATGACCGGTGCGTTCCCCGGCTGCGGCTCAATCGTGACCGGGGCGTCCAGCACCAGATTGGTGACGGGAAAAGTCCCGCTGCAAGCCCGGATGGTCCCGCTCGGAGCGACAGCGGCGAACGCTTGGGCGAAGTCCGGATAGGTATCGAAATCCTCGACGGGCCCGCCGCCGCAGACACCGACTACGGCGACCGTACCGAACGGACTGAAGGACCCCGCCAGCCCGCCGAGACCGCCGGGCGCGACCGCGCTCGTGGCGGCGAACAGCGGCTCCGGACTGAACAGGCTCCCGACGCGTTTCAGCATGCGGCTCGCGAAACCGAGCGGATTCGTGCCGCTACTACCGAGCGCCGGCGGGCAATTCAGGAATGGCGCCGGCGCCTTGGGAAGGATGTCCAATCCGCCATCCGGGCTGGGGTGCGCCAGGCGCAACTGAGTGACGAATGCCGGATCGGGAGCTGACGGATTGGGCGGATCAACGACGCACACACCGACGACAACGTGGCCGTTGAGCTGAACCGCCGGGAGCGTTGAGACGTCGAAGAAGGGTGGAAACTGACCGCGCTCAGCCGAGAACGGCTCGCTCGGCAGCGGCGCGATGACGACGAGCGCATTCCCCGGCAGCACGTTCGCCGGGATGTCCACACCGCCGGTCTGTAGCTGGTTCACCACTTGGCCTCCCGTGGGACCCACCAACTGCACCGCCCCTTCGGGAGTGAGTGCGGCGGCAGGGATCTGGGAGGGGATTCCCACAAACGACAGCAGGTCGTTGACGAAGGCCGCCACGGACGAAGCTGTGGCAGCACTCAGAAGTTTGCCCTGGTGGAACTTCGTCGTTGTGAAATCGGCCAAGTCGAGGGCCTTCGCCTGGGCATCCTGCCGGTCGGTGGTGCATTCACGGTCGACGTTATTGAACTGGCTGTTGGCGCTCTGCCGCAGCCCTGGTGAGGGGAACAGCGCGGTAATCTGCGCGCGAATGCGGCTGGCAACGCCCGGGTCGCAAGCTGGCGAGCTCGTGAGGTCGAACCTCGGCCCCTCGGGCGCCAGCGGCTGCCTTTTCTCGGTACATCCGACGGCAACAGTGGCCAAGACTAAAGCGGCGATCAGTAGGCGACCCATGATTGGCTCCTCAGCGCTGGGCGCAGTCAGCTGCGCCTCATGGTGGACAGATCCTGGGCCTGCCCCAACCCGGCCGCCTCGCTCTCCAAGCGGACCCCGCACGGTCACATCCGAGGGTTCACACCTTAGCTACCCGAACCCACCAGGGCTTTGAAGCGCGGATCACTCCGCAAATCGCGGAACCACCACGACTGGTCGCGCGCCATCGAGCGTCGCTGCTGCGGGTTGGTGGCGAGGAACGTGCTCAACAGCCGCAGCGCTTCCTCCCGGTCTCCCAGCATCGTGCGCACGATCGCTTCCAGGTACGCCAGCTCCCGCGTCTGGTCGAGCGTGTCCGCTTCGGTGCGCGCGTGTTCGGCCACGGAGCGCGCGCTGTCGGCGAGTCCGGCACGGGCGAGCGCCATCGCGACGAGCACCTCGCCCCGCAGCCGCCGGAACTCCCGCAGGTTGGGCGGGCTGAGCTCTGCGTACTTGCCCAGCAGCCGCCACGCGCTGGCGACGTCGGGCTTCTGCCCCTTCAGGGCCCGCAGCAATAGCTGGCACTCGACGAACCGCGGATCGTCGGGGAAGCGGCGCCCTCCTTCTGCGCACCAGTGGGTCGCGTCAACCGGTTCCTCGAGATCGAGCGAACTCGAGAACAAGCGCCACACGGTCTTGTTGGCGTCCGTCAGGTAGGGGTCGGCCTCGTAGGCTTTCAATGCGGCGAGTTTGCCTTCGGCTGTCTCGGACTTGGCGAGTCGTAGGTGGCTCAGCGTGTTCCAGGCCGTCGCCTGCGTGGGCCGCGCGGCCACCGCCGCCTCGAGGTCCTGCTGCGCATGCGCGAGCAGGTGGGCCGCGGCGGCGGCGTCGGGATCGAGATTCAAGAGCCACCGCCAGTACCGCAACGTGCCGCGCAATTCCAGGGCGTCGGGATCGGTGGGTGTGAGTCTGAGCGCCCGCTCCCCGTGCCCCAGACCTTGCCCGATCCAGTTCGCATAGTAGAGCTTGTCGAACGATCCGGCGAGGCGCGACTGTCGATACGCGAGCCACCCGCGCTGCATGATCGGCACCGCCCAGCTGCCATCGAGCCGCTCGGCCCCCGCGAGCAACGAGTCGGCGCGCGCCAGCCGTCGCGCCGCCGCGGGAACATCGCCTGCGGCCTGGAGGGGGTCTGCATCGCGCGCGACGGCCTGCGCCTGCTGCACCAACTCCCAGGCGCCCACGTTGTTCGTCCCAACACGACTCTCCTGCAATTGCACCTCCTGCCCCAGGCGCTGCCGCAGGAACAGCGAGACTTCCTTCGCCAGATCGTCCTGGAGCGCGAAGATCTCGGCGCGCGGCCGCTCCAAGACCGTGCTCCCGATCTCGGCGCCGCTGGCGGCGTTGCTGAGCGCGACACTGACCCGCAGTCGGCCCCCAGATTGGGCGACCGTCCCCTCCACCAGCGTCCCGACCTGCAGCACGCGGGCGATGCTATCGGGCGCCACACGGCCACTCTTGAACGGCGTTACGCCGTTACGGGAAATGACCTGCAGCGCCGGTACCTGGCTGAGCTCGTGGATCAGCGCCTCCGTGAGGCCATCGGCGAGAGGTTGGAGCCCCTTGCCTTCGCTCCGGTCGTCGAAGTAGAGCACCGCGATGTGCCGCGGATCGAGACCACCGTCGGTCGCTCCGGCCCGCGCGCTCCCCGACCAGAGCGATCGCGTCGCCCAGCCACTCACCACGACGGCCGCCGCGAGGATCCCGACTACGACGGGCCGCGGCAGGCCGAGCCAGCGCCGCGTCAGCGCGGCACGATGTGCCGCTCCCCGCCGCGGCCCCGTCACCGCCGACGGCGCGCCCAGCGCCTCTGCAAACATGATCACCGTCGGGAAGCGATCGGCCGGAGTCTTGGCGAGCGCACGGAGCACTGCCGTTTCCATCGTCTCCGGGATCGCCTCCCGTACGATGGATGGTGGCGAGACGTGGTCGAGCGAGTGCCGCGCCATGATCGCCTGAGCAGTCGTTCCCGTGAACGGCGGGGTGCCGACCAGCATCTCGTAGACCACGCAGGCCAGGCTGTACTGATCGCTCCGGCCGTCGATGTCGGGATGGCCCTGCGATTGCTCCGGGCTCATGTAGGCCGGAGTCCCGATCACCGTGCCGGCCTGCGTCAGCGGCGTCCCGGCGGCTTCGCCTTCCCCGAGCGCGCGCGCGATGCCGAAGTCGGCCACCACCGCGGTCCCGCCCGAGAGCATGATGTTCTCCGGCTTGATGTCCCGGTGCACGACGCCGTGGCTGTGCGCGTAGCCCAGCGCGCTCGCGACCTGCCCGCTCAACCGGATGATGTCTTCTTGGGAAAGCTGCTTCTCGCGGTCGAGCAGATCACGCAACGATTCCCCTTCCACGAACGGCATCACGTAATAGAGGTAACCTCCCGCGCTGCCCGAGTCGTACAGCGGCAGGATGTGCGGATGCTGCAGCTTGGCCGCGATCTCGATCTCGCGCTGGAACCGCTCCAGACCGACGATTGCCGCCACGGCGGGATGCAGCACCTTGATGGCCACGAGGCGCTGGTGTTTCAGGTCCTCGGCCAGGAACACCGTGGCCATCCCCCCGCGCCCCAGCTCACGCTGAAACGCGTAGCGATCGCGGAGGTGCTCGGCCAACGTGGCGAGGAGTGGCGAAACAGAGCCCGCGTCGGTCAAAGCAAGTCAGCGGAGCGGGCTACGCGAAGTCCGCTGGATGTGTGGTGGTGCGCTAAGCGACTCCGCACGCGTCTCACAACGGGCTCCCGGCGTTGGGGTGACCCAGGGATGGACGCCGAGCGCGAGGCCTTGCGGTAGCGCAACAACGGGCCTCGCACGCCATCACAGGTATTCAGCTACTTAAGGTTCAGCGAGTTCCAGGAGTGCGCTAGACCCCCTCGGCCTGACCGTCCGTCTTGGCCACCTCTGGGGTGCCGTCGTCCTTCGGCCAGCCGGTCGCCGCCAGCACGATCCGATGGTGGATCGGATCCACCTCCAGGACCTTCAGCTCCACCGCCTGCCCTTCCTTCACGGCTTCGGCTGGGTTGGAGATGTCCGGGATGCCGAGCTGCGACATCGGGACGAACCCTTCGATGTCGTGCCCCAGATCGACGACGACGCCCTTGTCCATCAACCGCAGCACTCGACCGCGCAGATCGGTGCCGACCGGGTACGTCTCCCCAATCCTGAGCCAGGGATCTTCCTGCGCCTGCTTCAGGCCCAGCGAAATACGCTTGTTCTCGGCGTCGACATTGAGGATCAGCACGTCCACCTCGTCCCCCTTCTTCACCACCTCCGAGGGGTGCTGCACGCGCTTGGTCCACGACATGTCGGAGATGTGAATCAGGCCGTCGATCCCGGGCTCGATCTCCACGAACGCCCCGAACGACGTCAGGTTGCGGACCTTGCCCTTGAGGCGGGTGCCGACCGGATACTTCTGCGGCAGCGCCATCCAGGGGTCCTCCTCGGTCTGCTTCATGCCGAGCGAGACCTTCTCCTCGGTCTCGTCCACCTTGAGCACGACGGCCTCGATCGTCTCGCCGATCGACACGAGCTTCGACGGATGCCGGACGTTGCGGGTCCAGCTCATCTCGGAGATGTGTACCAGGCCCTCGATCCCCGGCTCGAGCTCTACGAACGCGCCGTAATTCGTGATCGACACCACCTTGCCCTGCACGCGCGTGCCCACGGGATACTTCGCGGCCACGTTCTTCCAGGGATACGGCTGCAGCTGCTTCAGGCCGAGGCTGATGCGCTCGCGCTCCCAGTCGATGTCGAGCACCTTCACTTCGAGCTCCTGCCCAATGCGCACCATCTCCGACGGGTGCTGCACACGGCCGTAGCTCATGTCGGTGATGTGCAGCAGCCCGTCCACGCCCCCGAGGTCGATGAAGGCGCCGAAGTCGGTGATGTTCTTCACCACGCCCTTCCGCGTCTGGCCGACCTGGAGGTCCTTCATGAGGACGTCGCGCTTGGTCTTGCGCTCGGCCTCGAGCAGCACGCGCCGCGAGACGACGATGTTGCGGCGTCGCTTGTTGAGCTTGATGATCTTGAACTCGAAGCTCTGCCCCAGGAGCTCGTCGATGTTGGGGACGCGGCGCAGCGCGATCTGGCTGCCCGGCAGGAACGCGTCCACACCCATCAGGTCCACCACCACGCCACCCTTGATCTTCTTCACCAACGTCCCGGAGAGCGGCTCATCCTTCTCGTAGGCCTCGCGGATGCGCTCCCACACCCGCATGAAGTCGGCCTTCTTCTTCGACAGGACGACGGCGCCTTCCTGGTCCTCCAGGTGCTCGAGGAAGACCTCGATCTCGTCGCCCTCCTTGAGGGCGTGCGCGTCCTTGAACTCGTCGATCGGCACGGCGCCTTCCGACTTGAACCCGACGTCCAGAATGACGGCGGTGTCGGTAACGCGGAGCACCTTCGACTTGACGATCTCTCCCTCCTCGATGTTGGAGAGCGTCCCCTCGTACAGCTCCGTCATCTTCGCGATTTCGTCCGCCGAATACTCTTCCTGCAAATCGGGCCGAACGCGGATCGGGGAGTGGTGCGCAGAGGCGGGGGCAGGGGCGGGGGCGGGTGTGTCGGGTTTCTCGGGCAGGTCTGCGGTTTCCACCAGCATTCAGGACACCGGTTCGGTTATTGGGTTTGGACGGTCGCCCGGCGGTGAGGCCGGCGCACGAAACCGCGTAACCTACCCAGGGAACCGCTGGCGCGCCAGCGCTACGACCCGGTCCACCTGGTCTACGAGTGACAGCCGGGTAGTGTCGAGCCGCACCGCGTCGGCCGCCGCCCGGAGCGGTGCCACGGGCCGTGTCGAATCGGCCCGATCCCGGGCCGCGAGCGCCTCGGTCTCGCGCGCGAGCTCCGCCGGGTCGATCCCCTCCCTCTCTGCCGCGCCCCGTTGCGCCAGCCGCCGCCGGGCCCGCTCCGCCGGGCTCGCCGTCAGGAACACCTTGAGGGGTGCGTCGGGAAACACGACGGTGCCGATGTCCCGCCCGTCCACGACCACGCCGCCCGGGTGCTCCAACACGGCCTCTCGCTGGCGCACGTTGACCCAGTGGCGCACCTCGGGGACCGCCGCCACTCCCGAGACTTGGCGCGTCACCCGCTCCGAGCGGATGGCCTGCTCGACATCCACCCCCGCGACCTCCGGCCGGAACGTGTCATCCACTAGCACGAGCCGCACCGGCAGCTCCTCGGCCAGTGCCACGATGCGCTCCGCCGACCACCGCTCCCCGCTCCCCGCTCCCTGCTCCCCGAGATTGTCCAGCGCCGCGAGCGTGATCGCGCGATACAGCGCCCCCGAGTCGAGGTGCGCCCAGCCGAGCCTCCGGGCGACCGCGGCCGCCGTGGACGACTTGCCCGACGCCGCCGGCCCGTCGATCGCGATCACCCGCACGCTCACCCGTCCCCCTTCCCTCTTCCCCCTTCCCGGATGCGCCGCAGGTCCGCGAAGAACCGGGGGTAGCTGACGGCGACAGACGCGCGTTCAGAGAGCCGAACGTCGGCCCCCGGAGTGGTGCCCAGCACCGCGAACGCCATGGCCAGCCGGTGGTCGCGCGCCGTCGCGACGCGGCCGCGGGGTGGCCGCGCCGCGCCGCACACGCGCAGGTCGTTGCCGCGCGCCTCGGCCTCGACGCCCACGGCGCGCAGGTTCGCCGCGATCAGCTCGAGCCGGTTGCTCTCCTTCACCCGCAGCTCGCCCACTTCGCGGAACACCGTCTCTCCCGCCGCGCGGCTCGCCAGCACCGCGAGGATCGGCACCTCGTCCACGAGCGTCGGCACTTCGGCGACCGTCACTTCGGTGCCGGAGAGCGCGGCCGGCCGGGCGACCAGGTCCGCCACGGGCTCGCCGCCTTGATCCCGCAGGTTCACGCGCTCCACGTGCGCGCCCATGCGCTCGAGCACCACGAGGAAACCGGTACGCGTGGGGTTCACGCCGACGTTCTCCACGACGAGCTCGCCCCCCTCGGCGAGCACCGCCGCGGCGACGAGGAACGCGGCGGAAGAGGCGTCACCCGGGACGGCCAGACGGAAGGGCGGCAGGTTGGCGCTCGAGGACTGCTCGAGCACGATGGCGCCGTTGCGCTCGCGCAGCCCGACGCCCAGGTGCACCAGCAACCGTTCGGTGTGGTCGCGCGAGCGATAGGGCTCGCGGATCGTCACGCCGACCTTGCCGGTCAGCCCCGCGAACAGCAGCGCGCTCTTAATTTGGGCGCTCGCCACGGGCGTCGTATACGCAAGGGCCCGCAGCCGGCCGCCGCGAATCGTGAGGGGAAGCGAGTCGCCTCCGCCCTCCTCGGTGATCTCCGCGCCCATGGCGCGGAGCGGCTCGGTCACACGGCGCATCGGGCGGCGGCGCAGCGACGCGTCGCCCGTCAGCGTGGCGGCGAAGCGCTGGCCGGCGAGGATGCCCAGCATCAACCGGGCGGTGGTGCCCGAGTTGCCGCAGTCCAGGCGGGAGGCGGGATGCGAGAGGCGGGATGCGTGCACCGTGACTGGTGCACCTTCGCGGATGGCCGAGATCTCGACGCCGAGGTGCCGCAGGACGCGGGCCGTGCTCTTCACGTCCTCGCCCGTGAGCAGCCCCGCCAGCTCGCTCCTCCCGCGGGCCAGGCTCGCGAGCATCACGACGCGGTGGGAGATGCTCTTGTCGCCGGGCGGGCGCACGCTGCCCCGGACCTTCACGGATCGAGTCGCCGGCGCCACGCGGCCGCGCTGCCGAGCCAGGCGCTGAGCGCCGGGGCGTCGCCCAGCTCGAGCGCGCGCTCCAGCTCGCCGAGCGGCGCCTCCAGCGAGCGCAGCGCAGGAAGCAGTTCGTCGCGATTCATGAGGAAGATTTCGGTCCACAAGGGCGGGTCACCCGCCGCGACGCGCGTGGTGTCGCGTGCCCCGGGGCCGAACGACGCGCCGGGCGGCGCCGTGCGCGCGAGGAAGCTCGCAAGGACCGACGCCACCGCCTGCGGCAGGTGACTCGTCACGGCGAGCTGGCGGTCGTGCTGCGTCGCGTCGATCACGACCGGATGGGCGCCGAGCGTCTCCGACCAGAAGTGCGCGACCTCGCGCGCTGCCACGCCGCCGTCGCGCGTCGGCGTCACGTAGACCACGGCGTCCGTGAAGAGCCCCAGCCGCGCGGCGTGGAAGCCCCGCGCGTGCGTGCCGGCGAGGGGGTGGCCGCCCGCGAAGCGGGCGCTCAGTCCCAGCCCTTCGGCCCGCGCGACGATGGCACGCTTCACCGATCCGACGTCCGTGATCACCGCGCCCTGCGGGACGTCGCGCTCGAGCCGCTCCAGCAGCTCCAGGTTCGCGGCGGGCGGCGCGGCCAGGACGAGCAGCTCCGCCGCGCGCGCCACGTCCGCCGCGCGAGCCGGCGCGTCGTCGATCGCCCCCTGCTGCGCCGCGGCGGCGCGCTCGGCGGGATCGGGACACCAGCCGAGCACCGTCGGGATGCCAGCGCGCTTCGCCTGGAGGGCGACCGACCCGCCGATCGCACCGAGGCCGAGAATCCCGAGGGTGTGGGGGCGCACGCACAGGAAGCTAGCGGCGCGCCGTGGGGGCGTAAACGCGAAGGGCGGCCGGGTTACGGCCGCCCTGCTGGCAGCAAACGCGCGTCGTCGCGGGGCCCTCAGAAAGGGGTGGTGGTCATCCCGGTCGCGCTGAAGGTCACGGGGCTGCCCGCGGCACCCTGGCACCTGGCAGTGAGCGTGTTGGACCCGGCCCCCAAGATCCAGGAGCCGACCGTCGCCATGCCCGTCGCATCGGTGCTGCCCGTGGCCTGGGTCACGGAGCCGCCGCCCGAGCCCACAGCGAACGTCACCAGGGCGCCGGCGATCGGCGCGCCGGAGGAATCCGTGACCAGGACGGCCGGCCGGATCGGCGTGGGCGTGCCAGCCGGGGCTGTCTGCCCGTCGCCGCCCGGTACCGCGGTCAGGATGCCCGGCAGCGCCCAGCCGAAGATGCTGTACGAGCCCGCCGACCCCCCGACCCCGAGATGCTCCGCGTGCAAGCTCGCTGGGAGGAACAGCGAGCCGAGGTAACGCGCGAGTTGACGCAGCCCGGGTGGGAAGCGCGATCCGAGCAAGTGCCCAGGATCGCACGCGAGGAACGTGGCTGGCACGTTGGTCAAGGCAAGCGGCGGCACCCCGGGGTCGAACTGGAAGATGTGCAGCAGGTCGATCTGCGCGTGGCTTAAGGTGCCGTTGTCGGCACAGATCCCGACCGTGACGAGCGAGTTGAAACCGTTGGGAGGCCGCGGGTCCGTGGAAAAGCGGTAGCATCCCGCGAACTGCCGCAGATCAAGCGGCTCACACGGCCGCTGGTCCACCCGGTCGATGACGAGCAGGACGTCCTGATTCAAGGCGAACGGCGGGAACAACGTGCCCGCGAGCCCCGAGCTCGTGATGAACGTACCGCCGGCCGGTCCGACCGTTCCCTCGAAGCAGTCGGTCGTCGTACACGCCACGCCGATCTCGATGCGGAACTTGATCGGCAGCGTGCGGCCATCTACCAACCCGATGAATTCCCCGGTGTTGACGTTCTGCAGCTCGTTGCCGTTCAGCACCGGATCGACATCGGCGAACCCGAGGATGCTGCCGCCCGGCGCGACCCGGACCTGAATGCGGTAAAACTTGGCCGGGTCGATCGGCGGCAGCAGTGTGTTCCAATCGACCTGATAGAGCTCGTCTACGAGATCGAGCTGGACGATTCCGGGATTAATAGTCGGGACAACGGCATTGCAGGCGATGGGGATGTTGTTGATGTCGACGTCGAGCTGACAGATCTCGACCACGGGCCGCAGCGCCGGGTTGAACGTCCCGGAGAAGCTCGGCTGCTTGACCAGCGGCGGCAGGAAGAAGAAATGCGGGTTTCCGCCCGATACGCTGCCGTCGGAGAAGTCTGCGGACGGCCGCAGGGGCGACGTGATCGGGTGCTCATCGCGACACGCGATGCATACCGCGAGCGCTGACGCAAGAGCGACGGCACGTTTCATGGTGTGCCTCCTTCAGCCTGGACCGCGGCACATGTTGCGCAACCGCAGCACGGTTGCGCACACGCTACGCTCACGTCCCCCGCACCCCTACCGCTCGAGCTGCGAGAAGCGGGGATCCTTTCGCAAGTCCCGCCACCACCATGAGATGTCCCCACCGCGCTTGAACATGTGGGCCGGGTTCGCCGCCACGTACTGCTTCAGCAGCTCAATCGCTTCGCCCTGTTCGCCCAGCAGCGTCCGAGCGAAGGCCTCGACGGCCACCAACTCCTGCTGCGGGTCAACCCGGGCGTCGCCGCGGGCAGCGACCAGCACATGTCGCGCGCTATCTGTCTGCCCTGCCCGCGCAAGAATCGCGCCGACGATCATGCTCGCACGGTGCAACTCGAACGGTTTGAGCGGTGCGGGGGTCAGGGTATCGATCGCGGCGTACAGCCGCCACGCCTCGCCCACGTCGGGCTCCGCCGCCTCGGTCGTCATCAGCCAGAGCCGGCACTCGGCGAACCGATAGTATCGCGGAAATCGCGCGGTCCCCTCGTCGCACCAGCGCTTCGCTTGGGTGAACTGCTCCAGGTCGTAGGAGCCGATGAACAGCCGCCACAGCACGTCTGTGGCGACCGTGAGGTAGGCATCCTCTTCGTACGCCTTGCGCGCCGCGAGCACCGCTGCCGGCACGTCCTCGATCTGGTAGTAGAGGTGGCTGAGCGTGCTGAAGGCGCCTGCGAGCGAGGGGTCGGCCCCGGTGGCTGTCTCGAGGTCTTGGCGGGCGCTCGCCAGGAGCCGGGTCTGGGCCGCGGAGTCCGAGGACAGCTGGAGCAGCCACATGGTGTAGCGCACCGTGCCTCGCAGTTCGAGCGCGCGCGGGTCCCGCGGCGCCATGCGCAGCGAGCGCTCGGCGTGCCCCAGGGCGACACCGAGCAGCTGCGCCGCATCCTTCTGAGCGCGCGTGAGCCGCGCCTGGCGATGGGCGATCCAGCCGCGTTGCAGCACCGGCTCCACCCACAGCGGATCTGGTGTCTCGGCCCGCGCAAGCAACGAGTCGGCGCGTTGGAATGCGGCGAACGCCCCGGCCGGATCGTCCGCTTGCAGCCGGGCTTCGGCCTCCTTGCGGGCCCGCTCTCCCTGCTGGACCAGTGACCACGCCTCGATGCTCTGGGTGCCGGCCCGCTGCTCACGGAGCCGCAGCTCCTCCCCGAGCCGGCCGCGCAGAAACTCCGCCACCTTTTGAGCGAGGCTGTCGCGGATCGCCAGCACCGCGCCGGCCGGTTGCTCGAAGCTCGCGCGCTTGAAGTCAGCGCCGCTCGCGCCGTCAATGAGCCGCACGGAGAGGCGAAACCCGCGCCCTCCCCCCGCCATCTCCACGTCCCCGCCCACGAGCGTCCCCACCTTGAGCGCCCGGGCCACGCTATCGGGTGGCACGCCCGGATCGCGGTACGGCGCGACACCGTTGCGCGAGATCACGGTGAGCGAGGGCACCGGTCGCAACTCCTCGATGAGCGCCTCAGTGAGGCCGTCCGCGAGGTAGCCGAGAGTGTGATCCTTGCTATCGTCGGCAAAGTAGAGCACCGCGACGCGCCGCGGATCGAGTCCCCCCCCGGACGCCACGCGCGCCGGACCCAGCGACCGGACCACGACGTAACCGGCCGCGATGGCCACGGCGGCCGCGAGTGGCACCACGCCCCACCACTGGCTCCGCGGGCGCGCCAGGCCCCGCTCGAGCGTCGCCCGGCGCACGGCGCCCGTCGCCGCCGACGGCGCGTTGAGCGCCTCGGCGAACAGCGTCGTGGTGGGATAGCGATCCGCCGGCACCTTCGACAGCGCCCGCAAGATCGCCGCTTCCACGGCGTCGGGAATGGTGGCGCGCACGATCGACGGAGGGGACACGAGGTCCAAGGAATGGCGCGCGATGACCGCCTGCGCCGTCGGCCCAGTGAAGGGCGGCTCGCCCACGAGCATCTCGTAGACGACGCACGCCAAGCTGTACTCGTCGCTCCGGCCGTCCACGTCGGCCGAGCCCGTAGCCTGCTCGGGGCTCATGTAGGCCGGCGTCCCGAGGATTGCGCCCGTCCCGGTGAGCTGCTGCGCCTCCCCCGCGGCCGTCACCGCACGGGCGATCCCGAAGTCCGCGACCACCGCGCTGTCGGCCGAGAGCATGATGTTTTCCGGCTTGATGTCGCGATGCACGATGCCGTGGCTGTGCGCGTAGGCGAGCGCGCCCGCCACCTCGGTGGCGATCCGCAGGGCGTCCTCGAGGGGGAGCTGTTTCTCCCGCGTCAGCCGGTCGCGCAGCGATTCACCCTCGACGAACGGCATGACGTAGTACAGCGCGCCGGCGGCCGCGCCCGAGTCGTACAGCGGCACGATGTGGGGATGCTGCAGCCGCGCGGCGATCTCGATCTCTCGGAGGAAGCGCTCGGCGCCGAGCGCCGCGGTGAGCTCGGCGTGGAGCACCTTGATCGCCACCGGGCGATGATGCTTGACGTCTTCCGCCAGGAACACGGTGGCCATGCCGCCGCGGCCGAGCTCGCGCTCGACGCTGTAGCGGTCGGCGAGCGCCCGGCGCAGAGAGTCGAGCAGATCGGACACGGTGGCGGCTAGCATACAGCGCGGCGGAACGGGCCGCTAGCGGCCGCGCGCGACGCCGCGCTCTTGTCCCGGGACGACGCGCACCCCCATTTATAGATTCGCCGATGACCACCCTCAGGGCGCCGAGCTTCAGCCGCGTGTTCGCGGTCGCGTTTCTCGGCATCGCCGTCGCCGGCCTCGCCGACCTGATCGCCACGTGGCAGAGCGCCCGCCGCACGCAGGCGGCGATGATCGTCCTCACGCAGCGTCTGGAAGACTTGGAGCGCGCGTCGGCGGCGCCCGCCTTCCGCAGCGAGCTGGCGGCGATGCGCGAGCTCACCGCCGAGGTGGGCGACGACGCGATCCAGACGGCCGTGCAGACGTCCGTCATTTTCGTGATCCTGCTGGTGGTGCTCGGCGTGGCCCTGTGGTACAACCGCCGCCGGCTGGCGGCCCCGTTCGCACGCGTGGCGCGAGCCCTGGAGCGAGCCGCAGCCGGCCAATACGACGAGCGGCTCGACGAGGAGCAACCGGAGGAGTTCGGGATGATGGCCCGCGGCCTGAACCGGATGGCCACGGCGCTCGCGTCGCGCGAGCGGATACAGGACCACACCGCCCGTCTGCTGACGGCGCTGAACGCACCGCCGAGCGAAGCCGGCGCGGGCAGCGGCGGCAGTTTCGGACCGGCGCTCGAGCTGCTCGCGTCCGTGACCGGCGCCGTGGCGCTCGCGCTGTACCAGCCGAGCTACGACACGAACGAGTGGGCCCCCACTTCAGTGCGCCGCGCGACCGCCCGGCCGCTGTCGCGCGACGTGCTGCGCCAGCTCGTGGGGGACGGCGCCAACGTGATCCACTATGCGGGGGGCGCGGCCGAGCCGGTGCGCAGCGCGCTGCACCTCTCCGACGGGGGAGCCGGGGACGGAGGCCTCGCCCTCGTCCCGCTGCGCTCGCGCCAGCGGCTCGTGGGGCTCCTGATCGTGACGCTGGCGCGGGACCTGAGCGCGGACGCGCGCGCCGCCCTCGAGGACGCGGCACCCAACCTCGCCATCGCGTGCGAGCGGGAGTCGGCCCACCAGCACACGCGCCGCCTCGCCGTCGAGGTGCGGCACGCCGCCCAGCGCCTCGAGTCGCAGAACGCGGTCCTCACCACCCTGAACGACAAGCTCGAGGAGCAGCACCGCGAGCTGTCCCGCCTGAACGCGGAGCTCGACCAGGCGGGCAAGCTCAAGGATCAGTTCCTCGCGAACGTGTCCCACGAGCTGCGCACGCCGCTCAACAGCGTGATCGGGTTCAGCGACCTGCTCCTCACGATGGCGGCGCCCGAGAGCCCCCCCCTCACGGAGACGCAGCGCGACTACCTGGAGACGATCGCGCGCAACGGCCGCCACCTGCTTGAGCTCATCAACGAGCTGCTCGACCTGTCGAAGATCGCCGCCGGCCGCATGCAGCTGCGGCTCGAGCCGCTGGTACTCGAGGGCGTGTTGCGCGAAGCCGCCGACACCGTACGGGCGCAGCTGGAGGCCCGCCATCACACGCTCGCGCTCGACCCCCCCGACGAGCCCGTGACCGTCACCGCGGACCACGGGCGGCTGCGCCAGATCCTCCTGAACCTGCTCTCCAACGCGATCAAGTTCACGACCGACGGCGGGCGCATCGCGCTGAACGCCCGGCTCGAGGCGGGCGGGCGGAGCGTGCGCGTGGCGGTGAGCGACACCGGCATCGGCATCGCCCCGGACGACCAGGCCAAGCTGTTCCAGGAGTTCGTGCAGCTCGACGCGAGCCCCAGCCGCCGCTACGAGGGAACCGGCCTCGGCCTCGCGCTCTCGAAGCGGCTCGTCGAGCTGCACGGCGGCACCATCGGCGTGGAGAGCGAGCTGGGCAAGGGCAGCACCTTCTGGTTCACCCTGCCCCAGGCCGCGCTCCGGCCGGAGTCGGCGTGATGGCGACGATCGTCGTGGTGGAGGACCAGCCCGACAACCTGAAGCTCATCACCGCGCTGCTCACGATGCGGGGCCATCGGGTGGTAGGACTCACGTCGGGAGAGCTGCTCGTGGCCACGCTGCTCGCGGAGCAACCGCCACCCGCGCTCGTGCTGCTCGACATTCAGCTGCCGGGCCGGGATGGGTACAGCGTGCTGCAGGACGTCAAGAAGATGGAGGGCGACCATCCCTGGAAGGTGGTCGCCCTCACGGCGCACGCGATGCCCGGCGATCGCGAGAAGACGCTGGCGGCGGGGTTCGACGGCTACCTCGCGAAGCCGATCGACGTGCGGAGCTTTCCCGCGGAAGTCGCCCGCTACCTCACGCCAGGTCCTACGTCGCCTTCCTCAGGGTGATCGAGCCGTTCACCGTGGTGATGTGCACCTTCCGCCCGCCGGCGCCCACGGTGCCCCGCAGGTGCTTACCGAGCTTGCCGGTCACCTCGAGCGGGTAGTCGGTTTCGATCGAGCCGTTCATGGTGGTCGCTTCCACGTCCGCGTCGAGCCGGCGGGGCAACTCGGCGCGGGCGCTGCCGTTGACCGTGAGGAGCGACACGTCGCCGGTATCGCCGAAGGCACTCATGCGCGCCCGCACGCTGCCGTTCACCGAGACCGCACGCACGGGGCCGGCCGACGTTTCCGCATCGATCGCGCCGTTCACCGTGACGGCCACCAGGGGCGCGCTCGCATGGGCGACGTGGACGGTGCCGTTGACCGTCATCACGTCGAGCCGCACACCGGAGGGGAGCCGCACGCGGAAGTCGACGGCCACGTCGTTACGGTGCTGCGACGAGGGCTTGAAGTCCCCGGCGGCGCAGTGCCCACCACCCCCCACCCAAAGCGCGCAGATCGTAAGCCCCTCGGCCGAGGACGCGGTGTCGATGTGGACTCGGGCGGGGTCGGACCGGTGGTACGTCTTCACCGCCGTCACTTCGACCCACCCCCCCGTCGCCGGCTCCACCGTCACGGATCCGGTCGTGTTGCCGATCCACAGCCACTGCTTCGGGTCGAGGCGACCGCGGTAGTGCCAATGGTCGGCCACCGTGTCGCGGGGGCCGGTGTGGGAATTGACGTCCGCATCGATGTCGATCCCCTTGACGTTCCTCAGCTCGCTGAGCTTCCGCAGCTCCCGCAGGTCACCCAGATCCTTCAGCGCAACCGGCAACTGCTCGGCCACGCGCTGCCGCACCCGCACGACGGCGTAGCGCACCAGGAAGAACACGACGAGGACCGCGCCAAACAGCGCCGCCCCGCGGATGATCTCCTTGCGCCACGCGTCCCAGAACGCGCTCATGGTCCGACCCCCCCGGCGATCGTGCCTAGATACTGGCAGGTCGTACGCGAGTTCGCGAGCAGGGGTTTCTTTGGGGGGCAGAAAAAGAGGGGGCCCGAGGCCCCCCAACGTCACAATGCAGCCGTGAAGCAACGCGCCGCGGGGCGGTCGAACAGTCTACTCTTGCTCACCGCGGTGGTCTTCGCGGAACCACCCCCGCCCCCCGATTCCACGGTAATCGGATCGAGCACGCCGCCGTACCAGATACGATCCGTCGGGTCGTCGGCGGCTGCCGTCGCGGTGGGCTTGCTGTCCGAGTGCCGACCACCCCTCGCGGACGACACCGCGACGTGAGCGGCGTACCCGTAGGCGCTGGTGAAGACGACGCCGAGCAACAGAGCATAGATCCGCATTTGGTGCCTCCTAAGGACCGGTGCGACGGCAGCTTCGTCTGGTAAGACGTTGGAGCGCTCGAAAAGGTTGCACCAAGCGGGTCAGGAGATTGTCAGAGCCCGGCGTCGCCTGTTACACTGCCGTGACTCACGAGAGGAGCGTCATCCGATGAAGCAGTGCATCATCGCCGCCGGCCTCGTGCTGGTGCTCGCGGGCGCGGCGTGCCAGCGAAAGCCGCAGCAGCAGCCAACCGCGACGGGAGTCACGAAGGTCCTCACGGTGCAGGGCTTCAAGACGCCCGAGTCCGTCAAGTACGACCCGGACTTGGACCTCTACTTCGTCACCAACATCAACGGCAATCCCTCCGCCAAGGACAACAACGGGTTCATCAGCCGGGTGCGTCCCGACGGCACGGTGGACTCCCTCGCCTTCGTGAGCGGCGGGCGCCGCGGCGTCACGCTCAACGGTCCCAAAGGGACCGCCATCGTCGGCGACACGCTGTGGGTCGCCGACATCGACGCGGTGCGCGGGTTCAACAAGCGCACCGGGGCGCCCGTAGCGACCGTGGATCTCGCGAAGCTCGGGGCGAAGTTCCTGAACGATCTCGCGGTCGGCCCGGACGGGGCGCTGTACGTCACCGACACGGGGATTCTGTTCGACGCTGGCGGCACCCTCAGCCATCCCGGTCCGGACCGCATCTTCCGGGTGGGCGCGAGGCGCGATGTGAGCGTGGCCGCGCAGGGCGACACGCTCGACCGGCCCAACGGGATCACCTGGGACGCCGCGAACTCGAGCTTCGTCGTCGTGTCGTTCGGCGGGCCCGCGGTGTTCTCGTGGAAGTTGGGCGACAAAGCGCCGACGGTGATCGCGCGGGGACCGGGAGCGTGGGACGGCGTCGAGGTCCTCGCCGACGGGCGGATCATCGCCTCGAGCTGGGCTGACTCGACGGTGGACGTGGTGGCGAGCGGCAAGGTGGCGCGGTTGATCAGCGGTGTGCCTTCACCCGCCGACATTGGGCTCGACACCAAGCGCAACCGGGTGCTGATCCCGATTTTCCAGCAGGATCGCGTGGAGGTGTGGCAGCTGCCGGCCAACTAGGCCGGGGAGGGCGGGCCGAGCGGGGGGGGCGACTCCTTCCAGCCTACCTGGAAGTCCCCGCGACAGCGCTGGCACGTCATGCGGCGCGGGCGGCGGACGATCGGCTGCCGCTCCCGGCAGCTGGGGCACACGGCGTAGCGGTCTCCCCAGATCGCCGGCAGACGCACCGCGTCACGCGGCCGGGGAACTACGGTCCACTTGCGGGGCGGCTTCTCGATGACCTCGATGAATGGGGCGGGCACCTCGAGCCACCGCCCGCGTACCTCGATGATGGCTTGAAGCGAGCCGAGCTGCCGGATGCGGTACCACGCCCCCCGGCGGAGCTCGATGTTCAGATCGGTCTGCAAGCGAGCCCACTGCACGCGCTACACGCCCCTCGGCAGCCTGCGGAGGTTGCAGGTGATGTGCTGGGTTTCGCGGGGGCGCGTCCGGACAGCACAGCGGATGCTACTGGGGGACAATGATATAGCGTCCGACCGGGAGTGCTGTGCGGTGGGTCACAACGAGGATGCTTCCGGCGAGCGCCTTGACGCCCCGGTGACGCCCCCGTATTTCAATCCCAGCTAGCACCCCGCAGCGACAAAGGCAAACCCGGCGAAAGCCGGGGGCACAAAGCCACGGGTCCTCGCCTCCTCCGAGACGCCGACGTCGGTGACGCCACGAAGGACCCACGACCGCCGAGCTACCGCACCTGGTGGCTGGACGGTCTTCGTTTTTTTGGGAGGAGCGAACCCTTTTGTGCGGAAGGAGGGTCGTCCCATGATGGAGCGCAATGGCAGGTTGATGAGCGTCGCGGACTTCCGGGCCGAACTGGCGAAGGCGCCAAGGAAGCTGTTCGCAGTCGCAGGCGACGAGCGGTTGCTGGCGCAGCTGCCGCCGGGCAACTGGGTCGGCGGCACCATTCCGTACTTGATGACCGATGAGAATGGCGGGCTCACCACGCGCGACTCCTTGATGGTGCAGGAGTTGCTGACGGACGAGCGAGCGGCGCCGCGTATTGCCGCCTACGACCAGAACACGATCTCCCGGGTCACCGAGGACGCGCCGGCCAACGGCTACACGTTCTTGATGTTGCCGGCATTCTCGGACGTGCATCTGGCGTACGGGAAGGACGCTCCCCGCTTCAAGAACCTCTTCAACCGTCCGATCATCGGCTGGGTCACCGGCATCCACCTGAATGACCTGGGCAAGGAGAAGCCCAAGGTATTCAACGGGAAGACGGGCGAGGTCTTCTCCGACAGAGCGCTCGCCTGCCATGTGTCGCTCCCCGCCGGAAAGATGGCGGACGTGGAGATCGTGAACATCTTCGAGCGCTCCGAGGGCCCGGATATCCGGTTCGAGACCGATGGTTTTGGACCCGTCACCGACTGCTCGATCGATGGGAAGAGGACCAACTTCGCTCATTGGCTGACGGACAACGCGGTGGACACGAAACTGCCGCTGATCGCCGACTATAACGGCGCCCTGGTGAATGTCAGCATCCAGGGGGTAGATCCCAAGGCCGGCACGGTGTCCCTGTACGCACCGGTGTTCCAGGACCGGACGTACCGCTTGGCCAAGCCGATGCCGGACTATGTGCAGGGGTTCAAGTCAGCGACGGCGGGTCCGACCCACGACGTCGCCTTCGCCTGCAACTGCGTCCTCAACTTTCTCTACGGCAAGCTCGACGGCGCGCGGGTAGGTCTACCGGGCCCGTACACGTTCGGCGAGATCGGATACCAGCTGCTCAACCAGACGATGGTCTACTGCGATGTCGTCGACGCCGGCATGCCCCACGAGGGAGGACGGTACTTCGCTCAGCAGATGGCCACGGCGCATTGAGCGATAACGCGGCGCCGTCCGCACCGTCGTGGGCTCGCTTGAAGACCGCTGCGGACATGCCGCTGCGGCGTGGCGCTTGGTATCGCGTCGTCGCCCCGGTGACGCGGCTTGAGGTCGTGGTCAGCGTCCAGGGGAAGCGCGTCTGCGTGCCACGACAGTACGTCGAGATCCGTGCGACGCCACCGCGGGAGTGGACCGTTCTGCGGACCCCGGCGGTGGCGCCCGGACGCACGCCGGAGATCTTTAAGCGTGGGTACATCGTGTGCCCCGGTTGTCGGGATCGCGTCGTGCTGCCTGCGACCCAGGTGACGAAACAGCTCTGCCCCCGCTGTAGCCAAACCTTCGCCATCGCCTGGGGCGAGAAGTACCTGGAGCAGGGGTGAAGGGCCCCGCCCCCTAGCTCGTTGTGGGGCTAAAGTGCCGAGGGCAGGACTCGAACCTGCACGGGGGTTGCCCCCCAAGGGATTTTAAGTCCCTTGCGTCTACCGATTTCGCCACCCCGGCCCGCGTCTACCTCTTCGGTGGGTCGATCCGCTCCGCCTCCCGCTGCTTGGTGAGGAGTCGCTCCGCGAAATCGAGTCGTTCCTCGAGCTCGCCGAGTCTGTTCCGCATGTCGTCAAGCTCGCCGAGTCGCCGCTGCACCTCCTCGGACATCTCCGCCAGGTCACGCTTGGAGGCGCGCAGCCTCGGGAGTCGATCGGCAGGCAGCAACCTCCTGACGAGCACTTGTGCGACGCCGACGGTCAAGATGATGAACCCCACGCCGACGGCCCACACGGGTATCTCAAACATGCTCTGTCTCCTTCACCCGGAGCACTACTGATTTCGCCACTCCGGCCCGGGGATAACATAGCGCCGCAAGGCGTGCGCTGAGAGGGCGCGTTCAGCGCACCGCTTCTGTGCGGACCCCGCCCGCCGCCTTGACGACGGTGATCGCCGGCTCGCGCCCATAGGTCCGCGCGAACGCGCGGCGGATCGCCGCCGCGACGCTCGCTTCGCGTCTCCGCGCCACCAGCACGATCGCCGCGCCGCCCCAGCCCGCCCCGGTGAGGCGCGCGCCGAGCGCCCCGGCTCGCTTCGCGGCTGCCACGACCAAGTCCAGCTCGGGCGTGCTGCAGGCGTAGAGGCGGTGACAGGACTCGTGCGATTCGTACAGCAGCTGGCCGAACCGCTTGAGCCGGCCCCGGGCGAGCAGTTGGGCCCCGAAACGGGTGCGCGCGGTCTCGCCCACGACATGCAGCGCACGCGAGCGCACCGGCTCGCGCAGCACCCGTTTGAGTCGCGGCAGCCATTCCGCCGGCCAGCTCGCGAGCCACACGAGCTCCGGCAACTCGAGCCGCAGCCGGGCGACCGCGGCTTCGCACTCGGCGCGACGCCGGTTCAACTCACCCTTCGCCAAGTCGTGCCGCCCGCCCGTGTCCACAAGCAGCAGCTGCCCGCGGAACGGGATCTGGCGGGTGGCGATGGAGCTGCATTCGACCAGCAGGGCATGGTTGGGCTTGGCGAGCGCCGCGATCATCGGGTCCATGATGCCGCAGCGCACGCCAACGTGGTCGTGCTCGGCGCGAAACGCGACCCCGGCGAGCTGGCGCGCTGAGAGTGGCACCGCGGGTTGCGCCAGCAGGCTCAGCGCCTTGGCGCTCGCGACGGTCAGGGCCGCCGAGGACGCGAGTCCCGCACCGACGGGCACGTCCCCCGCCACGGCCACCCGCGCGCCGCCGCCCGCCGGCGCCGCTCCGGCGGCGCGCAGCTCCCGCATAACGCCAGCGACGTATGCGCCCCACCCTGCCGGTCGCCCTTCCTTATAGTCCACGCGCTCCATGCGCCCGTCCCGAGCCGACACGACCTCGAGCACGCCGGCTTCGGCGGGTCCGACGGCCACGCTGGTGCGCAGCGCCAGCGCCACAGGCAGCACCGGACCGCCGTTGTAGTCGGTGTGCTCGCCGATGAGATTGATGCGGCCTGGAGCCGACGCCGCCGCCCGCGGTGCGACGGCGAACGTCGCGCGGAACAACGCTGACGCTTTGTGACGCATGGGTTTGACAAGGGTTGGGGCCAATGCTACCCTATGCCAGCCGATTCCACCACCTGTCCTAAAGCCATCCTGGAGTCATACGTATGGGGCGGTCTGCGGGGTATGCGCTGCTCATGTTCGCCGCCTTCCCCGCCCTGCTGGGCGCGCAGGGCTTCGGGATCTACGAGCAAGGCACGTGCTCCATGGGGCGTGCCGGGACAGGAGTGGCCGCCCCCTGCGCCGACGGCTCCGCCATGTTCTTCAACCCGGCTGGGCTCACCGGCCTCAAGGGTTGGCGCGTGACGGTGGGGACGACCCTGCTCGATGTGAAGGGCGGCTTCACCGATGACATCTTCCAGCACAAGACCGATCTCGACAACCCGCTGCTCGCGGTGCCGCAGGCCTACGTGTCCTACGGCGTGACGCCCAAGCTGGGCGTCGGAGTCGGGGTATTCGCTCCCTACGGCCTCGAGACCAACTGGCCACTGACGTTCGACGGGCGGTTTAGCGGCTACCACAACGTTTTCCAGTCGCTGTACGTCCAACCCACCGTGGCCTATCAGGTTACGCCGCAGCTCTCGATCGGGGGCGGTCTCGACATCGTGTTTGGGAAGGCGGAGCTGAATCAGCGCCTGGATCTCGCCGACGCCCCGGTACCGATCGCGGGTGTGCCCGCCGGCACTCTCTTCGGCCAGTTCGGCATCGCGCCCGGCACAGACTTCGCAAACGCGCACCTTGAGGCGACTAAGACGACCGTAGCCGGGCACTTCGGCGCGATGTTCAACGTGAACGATCATCTGTCGTTCGGCGCCCGCTTTCTGACTCAGGCCAAGTTCGACTACTCGGGCACCGCGACGTTCAAGCAGGTGCTGACGGGTCTGATCGTCCCGGCGGACATCGTCGTCACGCCCACGGACACGATTCACGCGGGAACGCCGATCGACGGTCTCCTCGGTGCGCCCGCGGCGTTCGGCGGCCTGGATCTGTTCAACCCCACGACCGGCCTGTTCCGGACCCAACCGACCACGACCTCGTTCAAGAACCCCGCCATGCTGACGCTCGGCGTGGCGTACAAGATCGCGAACGGTTGGACCGTACTGGGTGACTACCAGCTCACGTGGTGGAGCCAGTTCGTCACGCTCCCCCTCAGCTTCCCCACGGACGCCTCCGGCCTCCTCAGTCGCACGCTGTTTCAGAACTACCACAACACGAGCGGGTTCCGCCTCGGCGCCGAATGGGCGAGGGATGCCAAGTGGACATTCCGGGGCGGGTATCTCCATCACAATGGAGCAGCGCCCGCTGAAACGGTCACGCCGCTCCTTCCCGAGGGCGATCGCAACGAGCTCACGGCCGGGACGACGATCAAGCTGAGCAGCGCGCTCAGTGCGGATTTCGCGTACCAGTACATCAAGCAGAACGACCGGCGCGGCCGCACGCGCGAGCCGCTGAGCGGAGCGGCGACGACCGCGCTGAACAACGGCCTCTACGCGCTCCACGCGCACCTCTTCGGGGTGTCGCTCAGCTACGGCTTCTAAGGGGGCCACGACGATGACGATCCGACGCCTGTCGCTCGCCGCCGGACTGGGTCTGGCCCTGATCGCGGTGGCGTGCCACAACGACGAGCTGCTCACGCCCCCAGTGCCCACGTACGCCGCTACGTGGCGCTCGGGAACAGCGTCACCGCCGGTTTCCAATCGGGGGGGATCAACGACTCCACCCAGCGCCAGTCATACCCGGTGCTCATGGCCGCTCAGATGGGCGGTGATCCGTTCTACCGGCCGAGCTTCAATTATGTCCCGGCTCTGAACCTGTGGGGCTGTCCGCCGCCCATCGACAGCCTGTTCGCGCAAGCGGCACCGACGGCGCCACCGCCGCACACGCTCGGCGGGGCCAGCGCGCCTCCCTGTTCGTTGCGGAGCGCACCGCTTCCGCCCTACATCAGCAATGTGGCCGTCCCGGGGGCGACCGTGCTCGACCCGTTCCATGCCGGCCCGACGCCAACAGCCAATGCTCTCACGCTGTTCATCCTGGGAGGCCGGTCGCAGGTGGAAGCCGCCGCGGCCGCACAGCCCACGTTCGTCAGCGTCTGGATCGGGAACAACGACGTGTTGGGAGCGGCCACGGACACCGCCAACGGTGGCAATCCAGCCGAGGTGACCGACACAACCACGTTCCGCGCGCGCTACGATTCGCTGCTCACTGCGCTCGACGCCATCGGCACGATCAAAGGAGGCATCCTCATCGGCGTGGTGGACGTGGGAGCAGCTCCGTACTTCTCCTACGGTTTCTACTACTACGGGGCGTTCGCCGGCGGGCAGCTGCCGCCCACCATGACGGTGCTGCCCAATTGCGCTCCTCCCCCGGTGCCCGGCGGCATCGGGGACACGGTTCTGGTGCCGTTCCGGTACGGATTCGGGTTGATCGCCGCGGCGGCAGCCGGAGCGACCGACACCCTGGACTGCCTCGACGATCACAACATCGAGCCCGCGGAACTGGCTAACATCCACGCCGCAGTGGCCACGTACAACGGCGTGATCAGCGCCCGCGCTACCACGCGTCAGTGGGCGTACGTCGACCCGAACGTGGCGCTCGCCGCACTGCGCGCGCCGACCGACACCGTCGACGTCCGGCCCTTCCCCTACACGCCCCCGGACACCGCCGCGGTAACGCGCCCCTTCGGCAAGGCGTTCTCCAAGGACGGGATCCATCCGAGCGCGGCGACCCACAAGCTGATCGCGAACCTGCTGATTCAGGCGATCAACACGAAGTACAGCTCCGCGATCCCACTGATCCCCTGACGCGAACCGCGCGAGGGCCGCGGGGTAGCCACGACGGCATCCGCCCACCGAGCGGGTGCCGTTTCGCTATGAGAGCCTTCGCTTTCACCGTCGCCGTCCTCAGCCCCGTCCTCACGGGCGGGGCCATGCTCGCCGCCCAGGCCGTGGAGCGCACCGACGTCCCCGAGCGCGGCATGATCCGCTTCACGTTCGACCCACGGATCATGACCTGGAACTCCGAGTTCACCGACGTCGGCAGGCTCGGCCTGGGTCGCGGCTTGACGGGCGACACGGTCGGCGGCGCCTACATCCCCTCGGTGGCGCGGCTCCAGCAAGACGTACGGCTGGCGAGTGGCGTGGCAGGATTCGTGGCAAGCCTGGGCCAGGGACGCCTCAGCGTGCGCCAGGAGCGCCGCACCTACCCGATCAAGGCCGAGCTGGGGCTCAGCAAGCGGCTGTCGGTGAGCCTTATGGTGCCGATCGTCCGGGTCGCGACCCGCACGGCGATGCAGCTCTCCCCTCAGGGCTCGAACCTCGGCTTGAACCCGCGGATCACGGATGGCACCGCACCCGGGCGCTACCAGAGCTTCTTCACGCAGTTCGACGCCGCCCTCGCCCAGCTCGACCAGAACATCGCAAACGGCATGTACGGCTGCATGCCAAGCCAGCCGTGCGCCGCCAAGGACAGCTCCGCATACTGGCGTGCCGTGCGGAATGCGCTCGACCGCTCGGTGGACTCGGTCGGCGCCACGTTCCAGCCGTTCTTGCCGCGCGACAGCTCGGACGCTGGCAAGGGCATTCTCCGCACCGTCGCGACGATCCAACAAGATTTGGCCACCCTCGGCGTCGCTACCTTCAGCGACACACTGCTCCTGCCGAGCGACACGGTGAACGCGAACAGCCTCGAGAGCGTCATCGTGAGCGACCCGATCGGCTTCGGGTACCGCGCCCTCCCGTTTCGCACCGGGTGGCGCATCAACCTCGGGGATGTGGAGGTCGCGGCCAAGTACCGCTTCGCCGCAGGCGCGCATTACGCCGGCGCCGCGGGCGCGCTGGTACGGCTGCCGACCGGTGCCATCGATTCCGCGGAGGACATGCTGCGCCAGTGGATCGGCGACCGCCAGACGGACCTGGAGGGACAACTCGTGCAGGAGCTGACGGTGGGTCCCCTGTGGCTCAACGTCGCGCTGCGGGCGGGGCTGCAGCGCCCGGGCACACGGGTGCGCCGTGTGGCGCCGTGGTACGCGCTGCTCGTGCCGTTCGAAGCGACGACCGCGTTGCGCTGGGACCCCGGCGACTACCTGGCAGTGGACGTCGCGCCCCTGGTGCGGCTGGCACCGCAGTTCGCCGCAGGGTTCACGGCGGGCTATTGGACCAAGGGGCGGGACCATTACACGTTCCAGAGCCCGCAGGACTCGATCGACCTCGCCACGCGCCTCGGGATCCCCACGCCCGCGAGCCTGCTGGACGACGGGACCTCGGAGCGGCGGCTGCGGCTCGGCTTCGCGTTGAGCTACGTCGGCACCACGGTCGAGGGCGGATTCTCGATCGAGCAGACCGTCACCGGCGCGGGAGTCGTGCCGGCCGCGACGGTGTATCGGATCGTGTTTCGGACTTCGCGGAAGCTGTTCTGAGAAGCTCCGCCGCGTGGCGCAGCGCGGTGTCCATGTCGGCATCACCCAGCATGCGCGCCAGCTCGCGTGTACGCGCCTCACCTGTCACCACCCGCACGTCGCTGGTCGCGACCCCGCCCTTCGCTCCCTTCGCCACGACGAGCTGGTGATCGGCGTAGGCGGCGATCTGCGGCAGGTGCGTGATCACGAGTACCTGCCGCGCCCCCCGCGCGCCCTGCCCCACGCGGCCGAGCGCTTCCCCCACCCGGCCACCCACCTCGCCGCCGATCCCCTGGTCCACCTCATCGAACACAAGCGTCGGCACCGCGTCGTGCTCGGCGAGCACGACCTTGAGCGCGAGCATGAGCCGCGACAGCTCGCCGCCCGAGGCGACCCGCGCGAGTGGACGAGCGTCGAGCCCGACGTTGAGCTGGGCGAGGAACGTAACGGCCTCGGCGCCGTCGGCCCGGGGAGCAGGGAGCGGGGAGCAGGACGCTTCGAGCCGGCCACCGGGCATCCCAAGTGCAGGGAGGAGCGCGTTCACGGCCTGCGCCAGGCGCGCAGCGCTTGCCTTCCGTTTCACCGTGAGGGCGGCGCAGGCGCGCGCGAACTCCGCGGCTGCCGTGTCGCGCTGCTCGGCGATGGCGCGGAGGTCCAGGTCCGCGGTGTCGAGCAGCTCGAGCTCGCGCGCCGCCTGGTCTCGGGTGGCGAGGACATCGGGGAGCGCGGGACCGTACTTCTGCATGAGACGGAACAGCGCGTCGCGACGCTGCTCGACCGCGGCGAGCCGACCGGGATCGCCCTCGATCCCCGCCGCATAATCCCGCGCCGCTTGCCCCAGCTCCTCCACGTTCGCGAACGCCCCGTCGAGCAGCGCCTGCCACTTGGCCGCGGTCGGATCGAGCCGCTCGAGGCTCGTCACGAGCTTCGCCGCGCGGGCGAGGCCCGCGGTGTCGAGCGCCTGCTCGAGCTCGCGGGCGAGCCGGCCCAGCTCGTCGGCGTGCGCCAGTCGCTTCGCTTCGACCTCGAGCGCCTCCGTCTCCCCGCGCTGCGGCGCGGCCCGCGTGATCTCGTCTACGACGTGCCGCAGGTAGTCGGCCTTGCGACGGACCTCTTCCTGCCGGGATCTGAGCTCGGTCTCGCGCCCCTCCAGCTCGCGCCAACGATCGTGCGTATCGCGCACGGCGGTTCGTTCCACGGCCGCGTCGGCGTAGGCGTCGAGGATGTCGCGCTGCGCTTCGGGCCGCAGCAGCGACTGCGTCTCATGCTGGCCGTGGAGGTCCACGAGCAGGGTGCCGAGCTGGGCGAGGACGCCCACCGTGGCGGGGCTGCCGTTCACCCAGGCGCGGGAGCGTCCTTCTGCCGAGATCTCGCGCTTGAGGATGAGGCGACCGTCGTCCACCTCGACCCCGAGGGTGGCCAAGGACGGTAGAAGGCGGTCGAGGGCGGTAGAGGTGAACTCGAAGGCGCCTTCGATGACCGTCTTCTCCGCCCCGGGCCGGACCACGTCGGACGATGCACGCTCCCCCAGGAGCAAAGCGAGCGCGTCGACGAGCATGGACTTGCCGGCCCCGGTTTCCCCGGTGAGGACGTTCAGGCCGGATTGGAGGGGGAGCGTGACGTCGGCGATGACGGCGAGATCGCGAACGCGCAGCTCCGAGAGCACTACCGGCGCTCGCGGTCGGTGAGGTCGCCCCACTGCAGCTTCTGGCGCATGCGGGCGAAGAAGCCCTCCGGCCCGAGGCGCACGAGCTTCACTGGATATTCGGCGCGCCGCACCACGAGACGGTCCCCGTGCTGCATGGTGGTCCCGATCTGACCGTCGAACGAGACAAGGACGTCCTCGGTCCACGGGGGAATCGGCTCGACCGCGACCTGCGCCGCCGACGGCACGACGAGCGGCCGCACCGCCAGGGTGTGGGGGCAGATGGCGGTCACGACGATGGCGTCCACGCCCGGGACGACGATCGGCCCGCCGGCCGAGAGCGAGTAGGCGGTGGAGCCGGTGGGCGTCGACACGATGATGCCGTCGGCCGAGTACTGGCCGACCTCGTCGCCATCCACCGCGACACGCAGGCGAATGACGCGCGCCACGCCTCCCTTGTGCACGACGGCGTCGTTCAAGACCACCGGCTCGGCGCGGGTCTTCCCCTGCCGGTCCTCGATCGAGGGGGCGAGCGCGAGCCGCGACTCGGTCGCGTAGGCGCCGCGCACCAGCGCGTCGAGCGCCCAATCGAGCGTCTGTGAGTTCGCCGTGGTGAGGAAGCCGACGCGGCCGAGGTTGACGCCGAGGATCGGCGTGCCGGCGCCGTTGAGGGTGCGGGCGCCGCGCAACAGCGTGCCGTCGCCGCCCAGAGTGATCATGCAGTCGAGCCGCGCGGCCCGGTCGAGCAGCGGCGGGCCCGGCTCCGGCCACAAGGTCGCGATCCGCTCCTCGGTGTAGAGCGCGCAGCCGAGGCGCGGCGCCACCTGCGCCAGGTGCGCGAGCAGACTTTTGAGATCGCGATAGCTCGGGTTGCCGACGACCCCGACGTTCATGACGGTGTGAGGGATTCCTCGGCGGCGAGAGCACGGACCCGCGCCGCGATGCCGGGCCCCGTGAGCCCGACCTCCGCGAGCTGCTGCGCCCGCGGCGCGTGCTCGTAGGTGCGATCGGGAACGCCGAGCGGCACGACGCGCACCTCGGGCGCGATCGTCTGCACCAGGCCCGCGAGGTAAGCGCCGAATCCGTTCGCCACCGTCCCGTCCTCCACCGTGACGAGCAACCGGTGCTCCCGGACGAGCGTGTCGAGCACGCCCCGATCGATCGGTTTCAGGAAGCGGCAGTTCACGACCGTGGCGTCGAGTCCGTCGGCCGCGAGCGCTTCCGCGGCCGCGAGCACCGGCTGGCACATCACGCCGACGGCGAGAATGGCGCAGTCCTTTTTCCCCTTGCTGGGACGCAGCACCTCCCAGCTGCCGTACGGCAGCGGGCCCACCTCGGCGGCGGGCGGCGCCTCCCCCGGCGCCTTGTCGCGGGGATAGCGCAACGCGAACGGCCCCTCGGTGTGCTCGAGCGCGCAGCGCAGCAGCCCGATGAGCTCCGCGGCGTCCCTGGGCGCCGTCACCGTCATGTGCGGAACGGCGAGCAGGTACGCGATGTCGTACAGTCCCATGTGCGTCTGGCCGTCCTCGCCCACCATGCCGGCGCGGTCGAGGCCGAAGATCACGGGCAGGCGCTGGATCGCGACGTCGTGAATCACGTTGTCGTAGGCGCGCTGCAGGAACGTGGAGTAGATCGCCACCACCGGCCGGATGCCCTGCGTGGCGAGGCCGGCGGCGAAGGTGGTCGCGTGCGCCTCCGCGATCCCCACGTCGAAGAAGCGGTCGGGCCACTTCTTCTGGAAGATGTTGGTCCCGGTACCAGAGGGCATCGCCGCCGTGATCGCCACGAGCCGCGGGTACTCGGCACCGAGCTGGGTCAGCGCCTCGCCGAACACGCGCGTCCACTGCGGCGGCCCGGGCGTCACCGGCTTGAGCTCCCCCGTCACGGGATCGTAGGGCGCGCGGGCATGGTACTTCTCCGTGTCCGGCTCCGGAAGCGGGAAACCCTTTCCCTTCTCGGTGATGACGTGCACGACGCGCGGGCCCTTGAGCGTCTTCACGATCTCGAAGGCCTGCACCAGCTGCGCGATGTTGTGCCCGTCGATCGGTCCGAAGTAGCGGAAGCCGAGCTCCTCGAACAGCATGCCCGGCGACCACAGATTCTTGATGCTCTCCTCCAGCGTCTTCGCGAAGTCGACGAGCTTCTGGCCGCCCACGAGGTGCGACACCGATTGGATCAGGCCTTTGACGCGCTCGCGAATCCGCACCGTGATCGGGCTCGCGATGATCGATCCCAGGTACTTGTTGATGGCGCCGACGTTGGGGGCGATCGACATGCCGTTGTCGTTCAGGACCATGATGATGTCGCGCCCCGAAGGACCGGCGTTGTTCATCGCCTCGTACGGCAGCCCGCACGTGAGGGCGCCGTCGCCTACCACCGCGAGGACGTCGTACTGCTCGCCCCGCAGGTCGCGCGCCGCGGCCATGCCGTACGCGGCCGAGAGGCCGGTGCCGGCATGCCCCGCCCCGAACTGGTCGTGCGGGCTCTCCGAGCGCCGCAGGAATCCCGAGAGGCCGCCGGGCTGGCGCAGCGTGGGGAGGCGGTCGTTGCGCCCAGTGAGGATCTTCCAGGGGTAGCCTTGGTGCCCCACGTCCCACACGATCTTGTCGCGCGGGGACTCGAAGCAGTGGCACAGCGCCACGGTGAGCTCGACCACGCCCAGGCCGGCCCCGATGTGACCGCCGGTCTGGGACACGACGTCGATCAGCCGCTGGCGCACCTCGGCGGCGAGGAGCGGCAGCTGCTCCTTGGAGAGCCGCTTGACGTCTTCGGGACCGTGGATCGTCTCAAGGAGGGACACGTCGCTCCTCAATTAATTGGGCCTCGTCACGATGTAATGCGCCAGCTCCGCCAGCGTAGGAGAAACTAACCCCGCCTGCCGCAGCCGGTCTACCGCCCGCGCGGCGAGCCGCTCCGCCTCGGCCCGCGCGGCGCCCACGCCGCCGAGGGTCACGAAGGTGGCCTTGGCGCGAGCCGCGTCCTTGCCGGCCGTCTTGCCGAGCTGCACGGAGGTGGCGATGGCGTCGAGCACGTCGTCGTAGATCTGGAAGGCAAGCCCGACATCCATGCCGTAGCCGCGCAGCGCCTCGCACGTGGCCGGGGGCGCTCCCGCCGCCATCCCGCCGATGACGCAGGCGGCGGCGATCAGGGCGCCGGTCTTGCGGCGGTGCACGTCCTCGAGCTCGGGCGCCGGCAACCCGCGCGCGCGTCCCTCCGCCTCGAGGTCGAGCGCCTGGCCCCCGATCATCCCCCCGGCCCCCGCGGCGCGGAACAGCTCGAGCGCGATCGCTTGCCGCCGCTCCGGAGCCAGCGCCTCGCCCAACGCCTGGAGGCCGGCAGCGAGCACCCGCGCGGCGAGCGCCACCATTTGATAGCCCGCGATGGTCGCGGTCGCGACGTCGAAGGCGCGATGGGTGGTGGGCCGGCCGCGCCGCAGGTCGTCGTCGTCCATGCAAGGCAGGTCGTCGTGCACCAGCGAATAGGCGTGGACGACTTCGACGGCGGCGGCGAGCTCAGCCACCCCGCGCGCGGTCCCTCCCAACGCCTCGTAGCTCGCGAACACCAGCGTGGGCCGCAACCGCTTCCCGGCCGACAGGAGGCTGTAGCGGATCGGGGCGGATGCCGTGGCGCTCCACCGCTCGAGCACGGCGTCGACCCGGGCGCGGGCGTCCGCCAGGTATGCCTCGAGGGCGCGGTTAGCCGTCGAAGTCTTCAACCTTGAGGTTACCGGCCTGATCCGTGAGGACCTGCTTCACCTTCGCTTCGGCGGCCGCGAGCCGGTCGCGCGCCTGGCGCAGCCGCTCGACCCCTTCCTCGAACAGCTTCAGGGCGTCGTCGAGATCGAGCTCCTGGCCCTCGAGGCGGCGCACGATCTCCTCGAGCCGCTCGAGCTGCCGGGCGAAGCTCGCGTCGTCGCGGGGGGCTGGCATCACGACTTCCCGACGCGCGCTGCTACCTCGCCGTCGGTGACGCGCAGCCGGAAGGCGAGCCCCGGCGTGAGCTGGGCGACGCGCTTCAACACCTGCCCCTCGGCGTCGCGCGCCAACGCATAGCCGCGCTCGAGGATTTTCAGCGGCGACAGCGCGTCGAGCCGGCCGCCCGCCGCCCCGACGGCATGGCGGTCGCGCTCCAGCCGGCGCTCCATCGCCGCGGCCATGCGGTCGAGGGTGCGATCGAGCCGCTCGGCGATCCGCCCCGAGCGCGCGGCGAGCCCGCGCGCCAGGCGCGCGCCCAGATGCGCCAGCTCCGTCGCGACGTCGCCGCGATCGGGCGTCGCCGCTTCCGCCGCCGCGGAGGGCGTGGGGGCGCGCAGATCGGCGACCAGGTCGCACAGCGTCACGTCGGTCTCGTGCCCCACGGCTGAGACGACGGGGATCGGCAGGGCCGCGACGGCACGGGCCACGCGCTCGTGGTTGAACGTCCACAGGTCCTCGCGCGAGCCCCCACCGCGCCCGATGATCGCGACGTCGAGCCCCTCGAGCCGGCACAGCAGCGCGAGCGCCGCGCAGATCTCCACCTCCGCACCTTCGCCCTGCACCCGGGTGGGGATCACGAGCAGCTCGGCGATCGGCCAGCGGCGCGCCGTCACGGCGATGATGTCGCGCAGCGCGGCGCCGTCGGGGCTCGTGACCACGGCGATGCGCCGCGGGTAGGGGGGCAACGGCCGCTTGCGCGCGGGATCGAGCAACCCGTCCCGCGCGAGTGCCTTCTTCGCCTTCTCGAACGCGAGCTGCCACAGCCCCCCCGCCTCCGTCGAGAGCAGGTCGAGCACCGTGAGGCGGAACTCTCCCTTCTCCTCCCACACCGTGGGGCGGGCGAACACGAACACCTGCATCCCGTCCCGCGGGCCCGCCGGGAGGCGGCGATTGTCCTTCTGGAACATGACGCAGCGGATCTGGGCGCTCTTGTCGCGCAGCGTGAAATACCAGTGGCCGCTCTGCCACGCCTTGAAGCCGGAGATCTCGCCCCGCACCCACAGCGGGGCGAGGCCCGCCTCGACCACGGCGCGCGCCCGGCGTGTCACCTCGCCCACGGTCCACGCGCCCTCGGGCGCCACCGCGGCGAACAGGTCTAGGCCTGGGCCCATTGGCGCGCCGCCTGTACGGTGTTGTACAGCAGCATCGTAATCGTCATCGGCCCCACGCCGCCCGGCACCGGGGTGATCGCGCCCGCCACCTTTTTCGCTTCGTCGAACTGCACGTCTCCCACCAGGCGATATCCCTTCTTGAGCGACGGGTCGTCCACGCGGTTCACCCCGACGTCGACGACCACCGCGCCGGGCTTGATCATGTCTCCGGTGACAAACTCGGGCTTCCCGATCGCCACGATGAGAATGTCGGCCTGGCGCGTCACGGCCTTGATGTCCCGGGTGCGTGAGTGGCACACGGTGACGGTGGCGTTCCCGCCCGGGCCGTCCTGCAGCAGCAGCGCCGCCATCGGACGCCCCACGATGGTCGAGCGCCCGACGATGACCACGTGGCTGCCGGTCGTCTCGACCTCGCTCCGGACGAGGAGTTGTTGCACGCCGAACGGCGTGGCGGGCCGGAAGCCGGTGGGGTCGCCGATGGACACCTTGCCGACGTTCTCCGGGTGGAAGCCGTCCACGTCCTTGTCGGGCGACACGCGGTGCAGCACGCGCTGGGTGTTGATCTGCTTGGGAAGCGGCAGCTGCACCAGGATGCCGTGGATCTTGTGATCGGCATTCAGCCGCTCCACCAGCGCCAGGAGCTCGCTTTCCGTGGTCTCCTTGGAGAGCCGGATCGTCTCGTGGTACAGCCCCGCCTCGTCGCAGGCCTTGCCTTTCATGCGGACATACGTAGTCGAGGCGGGGTCGTCGCCCACCAGCACAGCGGCGAGGCCCGGCGCGACGCCCCGCGCGCTCAGCGCGCCGATCTCACGCTGCAACTCGGTGCGCATCGCCTCCCCCACGGCGGCGCCGTCGATGATCCTAGCGGGCAAAATCCACCGCGCGGGTCTCGCGGATCACCACGACCTTGATCTGCCCGGGGTACTGCAGCTCCCGCTCGATCTTGCGGGCGATCTGCTCAGAGAGCTCGCCCGCCTTGCCGTCGTCGATGGCGTTGGGCGTGACCACGACCCGGACCTCCCGGCCTGCCTGGATCGCGAACACCTTCTCGACGCCCGGGAACTCGCCCGCGAGCTGCTCGAGCTGCGTCAGCCGCTTGACGTAGGTCTCGAACGCCTCGCGGCGGGCCCCGGGCCGGGAGCCCGAGACGGCGTCGGCCGCTTGGACGATGACGCTCACGGGCGAGTCGTGCGGCACGTCGTCGTGGTGGGCCGCGATGCAGTTGACGACCACGGGGTGCTCGCCGTACTTGGTCGCCACCTCCACGCCCAGCTGCACGTGAGTGCCGTCGTGCTCGTGGGTGAGCACTTTGCCGATGTCGTGCAGCAGCGCGCCCCGCTTGGCGAGCTGCGCGTCGAGCTTCAGCTCCGCCGCCATGATCCCGGCGAGCCAGGCCACCTCCTTCGAGTGATCGAGGATGTTCTGCCCGTACGACGTGCGGTATTTCATGCGGCCCACCAGCTTGACCAGCTCGGGATGCATCCCCTTGATGCCGGTCTCGTAGATCGCATGCTCACCCGCCTCCACGATCGACGCCTCGACCTCGGTGCGGGCTTTCTCCACGATTTCCTCGATGCGCCCTGGATGAATCCGCCCGTCGGCGATCAGCCGCTCGAGCGCCAGCCGGCCGACCTCGCGTCGCACCGGATCGAAGCAGGAGACGACCACGGTGTCGGGTGTGTCGTCGATGATCACGTCCACACCCGTCGCCGCCTCGAAGGCCCGGATATTCCTGCCCTCGCGTCCGATGATGCGGCCCTTCATCTCGTCGGAGGGCAGCGCGACGGCGGCAACGGTGCTCTCGGCGGTGTGCTCCGCGGCGAGGCGCTGGATCGCCAGGGCCAGGATCTTCTGCGCCTCTTTGTCGGCGTTCTTCTTCGCCTGCTCCTTCAGGTCGCGGGCCAGGGCCGCGGCCTCGCCCCGCGCCTCGTCCTCGAGCCGGCGTAACAGCTCCTGCTTCGCCTCCTGGGCGGTCAGCCCGGCGATCCGCTCGAGCCGCGCGCGCGCCTCGACCTCCGTGGTGGCGAGGGCCCGCTCCCGCTCCGCCAACGCCTGGCCGCGGCGCTCGAGCGTCTGGTCGCGCTCGTCGAGCGCCGCCCCCCGCTGCTCCACGCCCTGCTCGCGCCGGTCGATCTCGCGCCGCCGCCGCGCCGCTTCCTCGTCCCAGGCTTCCCGCGCGCGAAGCAGCTCCTCCTTCGCGGCCAGCACCAGGCGCTGGCGCGCGTCTTCGAGCAGCCGCTTGCTCTCCTCCGCCGCGGCGCGCGCCGCCACCACGGCGGTCCGGCGCTGCACCCGGCGACCCACGACGTACAGGGCCGCCCCGGCGGCTGCTCCCCCACCGAGGAGGCTCGCGCCCATCGCCAGCCAGTCTGCCATAGGCTCTATCTCCAGCACCGCCCCCCCCCCCACGGAGGGGGAGAGCGTGATTTGTCTTACGCCTGTCCGATCAGCGCCTTGCGTTTAGCCGGCGGGAGCAGCCGCGTCAGATCGTCCGCCAGCGCGGCGAGCCGCGCCGCGACCTCTCGCTCGCCCTTCTTCGTTTGGAACAGCTCGTTGGTAATGTCGAGGGCGGCCAGAATCGCAGCCTTGTGCGTCTCGACGATTGGCCCCTGCGACAGGACCTTCTTCAGCGCCTGGTCGACGTACGCCGCCACCTCGCGGGTGTACTCGGGCGGAAGATCGGACCGCACCGTGTACTCCTCACCGCCGATCATCACCTTCACCGCGTGCTTCTTGGTACTCATGGCGTGCCTCCGGAGCCAGCGGCCCCGGCACCCGCGGCGCTCCCCCCGCTCTTCCCACCTGCCCCGTCGCCCGCCTGACGTGCCTGTTCCTCGAGGAACGTAAGGCGGCTCAGGAGATCCTGCACTCGGACCTTCGCCGCCTCGACACGTTGGCGCAACGCCCGGTTCTCCTGCTCCAGCTCCGCGGCGCGGGCCTTCACCTCGGGGTCGGGGCGAGCGGTGCCCGCGCCGCGGGCTCCGCTCTCCTTCAGCTCGGCTTCGGCCTTTTGGGCGCGCGCTCGCCAGGTCGCCAGCTCGTCCGCCACGTGACGGAGAATCGCCTCGAGCTGGTCGAGCACCTGCGCTCCTCCCCCGCCATCAACCCTCTCTCCGTCGTACACCAAGCTCGTCCTCCAACGCCTTGAGGCCGCGCGCCATCACCTCGTCCACGTCGCGGTCGCGCAGCGTGCGCATGGGATCGCGGAAGGTGCAGTGCCAGGCGACGCTGCGGTGGCCCTCCGGCACGTCTCCCCCCCCCGCCGGTCCCCGATATTCGTCGAACACGTCCAGCCGCTCGAGCAACGGTCCCGCGGTGCGCCGCAGCACCGCGGCCACGGCCGCCGCCGTCACCCCCGCCGGCAGCACCAGCGCGAGGTCCCGCTCAACGGGAGGCTGCAGCGGCAACGGCTGGTACAGCGACGGCTCCGGGCTTCCGACCAGCAACCGGACCTCGAACCCGAAGACCTGCCCCGCCCAGACCGGCGCGTCGGCTTCGAGGGGACGTGCCTCCCCTATGACCTCCCCACTCGGTTGCACCGCCACCCAACCGGGCGCCCCACCCGTTGTCGGTTGCACGGCGCACGAGGGGGCTGCGACGCTCACCGCTAACTCAAAGTGGTGCTTCAAGTCCCATAAGTCCATATCAGGTACTTTCGCACCATCGGACCAGTGGGGCGGGTGCCGGCCGCCGGTCAGGACGCCCGCCACCGAGGTCCACTCCTCGAGGGCACCCTTCCACCGGAACACCGTCCCCACCTCGAACAATCGGACGTCCCGGTTGCGGTTCGCCCAGTTGTACTCCACCCGACGCACGAGACCCGGCAGCAGCCGGCTGCGCAGATGCGCCTCCTCGGCCGACAGCGGGTTCAAGACGGCGACGGCGTCGGGCCCGTCCGGGGGCCCGAGGGGGATGGTGCGCGCCTCGTACATGCCCGACCGCGCCAGCCGCTCGCGCACCCGAGCACGCGCGCGCTCCTCGGGGGCGTCGGGCACGGTCCCCGGCCGGTAGGGCCGCAGCTCGTCGGGGAACGCGTCGTAACCGGTGAGCCGCGCGACCTCCTCGATCAGGTCGACCTCGCGCGTCACGTCCGGCCGCCACCCGGGAACCTGCACGGCGAGCCGCGCCTCTTTGGGCGCCACGAAGAACCCGACCGACGTGAGGTGCCGCTCGATGGCGGCGCGCTCGACTGCCACGCCGAGCAGCCGGGACACGCGCTCGGGGCGGAGGAAGATGGTGCGCTCCTGAACCGGCTCGGGCCACAGGTCGAGCGGCGGCTCGCGCACCGCGCCGCCCGCCACCGCGACGATCAGCTCGAGCGCGCGCCGCAGCGCGTCCGGCATGCCCAGCATGTCGATGCCCCGCTCGAAGCGGTAGCTGGACTCGCTCGAGAGCTCGAGCGCCCGCCGCGTGCGGCGGATGCGAGTCGGCTGGAAATAGGCGCACTCGAGCACCAGGTCGGTGGTCGCCGCACCGACCTCAGACTCCGCGCTGCCCATGACCCCCGCCACGATGGTGGGTCGCTCGGCGTCGCAGATCGCCGTCATGTCCGACGTCAGCGTGCGCGCCATGCCGTCGAGCGTCACGATCTTCTCGCCCGGCCGGGCGCGCCGCACCACCACCGCCGGCCCGCGCAGCTTGGCGAGATCGAAGGCGTGCAATGGCTGGTTCAGCTCGAGCAGGATGTAGTTCGTCGCATCCACGACGTTGTTGATCGACCGCTGACCGACGGCCGCCAGCCGATCGGCGAGCCAGGCGGGACTGCTCCCCACCCGCACCCCTCGGATCACGGCGATCATGTAGCGCGGGGCGCCCTCCGGATCCTCCAGACGGACCTCTACGCTGTCCACCACCCCCCGCAAGGCGGTTAGGCGGTTAGGCGGATAGACGTGCGCTAACCGACTAACCGACTGACCGCCTGGAATCTCCGGCAGCTTCACGGGCACACCCAGCGACGCGCCCAGCTCGCGCGCGACCCCCTTGTGACACAGCAGATCGGGTCGGCTCGCGGGCACGTCGATCACGATCTGGTGGTCGGCGACCGGCACCGCGTCCGTGAAGCGCGTGCCCGGGGAGGCGCTGGTGTCGAGCTCGAGGATCCCCGTGTGATCCTCGCCCAGCCCGAGCTCTTTCGCCGAGCAGAGCATGCCGTTCGACGCGACGCCGCGGATCGTCTTGCGCTCGAGCTTCGCGCCTCCGGGCAGCACGGCGCCAACCGGGGCGTAGGGATAGCTCTTCCCCGCGCGGACGTTGGGGGCGCCGCAGACGACCTCCACGGTGCGCCCCCCGCCGGCGTCCACGAGACAGAGTGTCAGGCGATCGGCGTTGGGGTGCTGCTTCACCTCCAGCACGCGCGCGATCACGATGTCCCCCAGGTCCCCGTGGAGCGGCACGACGGCGTCCACGGCGGCGGCATGCGCCGTCAGGCGGTCGGCGACGTCGCGGGCGTCGAGCGCCCTGCCGCCCAGCAGCGCCTCGAGCCAGCGGCGCGAGACGATCACCGCGCTCCGCCCCCGCCCGCCCCGCCGGCGAATTGCGTGAGGAACCGCACGTCGCCCTCGTAGAACAGGCGGATATCGGGAATCCCGTGCCGGGTCATCGCGATGCGCGCCGGACCCATGCCCCAGGCGAAGCCGGTGTATCTCTCGCTGTCGACGTTGGTGTTCTCGAGCACCGCGGGATGCACCATGCCGGAGCCGAGGATCTCCATCCAGCCGGTCTGCTTGCAGGTGGCGCAGCCCCCCGCAGCGCCGCGGCAAAGCTGACACTGCACGTCCATCTCGGCCGACGGCTCCGTGAAGGGGAAGAACGACGGCCGGAACCGCACCCGCGTATCCGCCGTGAAGAAGCGGCGCGCGAACGTCGCGAGCGTGGCTTTGAAGTCCACGAACGTCAGCCCCTCGTCCACCGCGAGGCCTTCGATCTGCTCGAACACGGGGGAGTGCGACGCGTCGAAGGGATCGCGCCGGTACACCTGGCCCGGGATGACGACTCGGATGGGCGGCGGGTAGCGCTCGAGGGTGCGGATCTGCACGGGCGACGTGTGTGTGCGGAGCAGCAGGTCGTCGCTCAGGTAGAACGAATCCTGGGCGTCCAGGGCGGGATGGTCGCGCGGGAAGTTGAGCGCGAAGAAGTTGTTGCGCTCGGTCTCGGCCTCGGGGCCCACGGCGCGCGTGAAGCCCAGCTCGCGGAAGATGTCGCAGATCTCGTCCACGACCTGGGTGACGAGGTGGAGACCGCCCTGCCAGCGGGCGCGCCCCGGCATGGTGAGATCGAGGCTGGCGCCGGCGCCGGCGGCGCGCCCCGCCTTAAGCTCGCGCTCGCGCGCCGCGAACGCCGCCGCGAACTCGCGCTTCAGGGCGTTGGCGGCGGCGCCGACCTCTTTCCGGGAGGCGGCGTCGAGCCCGGGCACGCGGGCGAGAATCGCCGTGAGGGCGCCGGCCTTGCGCCCGAGGATCTCGGTCTTGAGATCGGGGAGGCGGTGCTCGTCCGCCTGCGGAATCTCCTCCAAACGCTCCCGCAGCTGGGCGATCGCTGCCAGGAGGTCGCGCATGGTCAGAGGGCCTGCTTCGCGACCTCCGCCAGCTGCTCGAACGCCACGGGGTCGCGGACGGCGAGATCGGCGAGCACCTTGCGGTTGATCTCGACGCCGGCCTTCTTGAGGCCGTTCATCAGGCGGCTGTAGGACAGCTGGTGCAGCCGCGCGGCGGCGTTGATGCGCGTAATCCAGAGCCGCCGGAAGTCCGCCTTGCGGCGGCGCCGGTCGCGGTACGCGTATTTCTGCGCCCGCTCGACCGACTCCTTCGCGGCCTTCCACAGCTTGGAGCGCCCGCCAAAGTAGCCTTTGGCGAGCTTCATGACCTTGTTCTTGCGCTTGAGGCGCGCGACGTTGCTTTTGACGCGAGGCATGGAGCGCTCCTTACGCCATCAGCAGGCGCTTCAAACGGCGCTCGTCGGCGTGGGACACGAGCGCGGGCTTGCGGAGGTGCCGCTTCCGCTTGGGATGCTTCTTGGTCAGGATGTGGCTCTTGTACGCGTGATAGCGGCGCAGCCGGCCAGTTGCCGTCAGCTTGACGCGCTTCCGGAGGGCGCGCTTGGATTTCTGTTTCGGCATGTGGACCTCATGGGTGTCAGGTCTCAGGTGTCGGGTGTCAGAGGCCCTGACACCTGGAACCCGACACCTGGCACCTTCATTTCGGCGCCAGCACCATCGACATGTTACGACCTTCGAGCTTCGGGTCCTGCTCGATCTTGGCGATGTCCTTCAGCTCGTTCGCGACCCGGTCCAGCACCTCGCGTCCCAGGTCGAGGTGAGCCATCTGCCGACCCCGGTACATCATCGTCACCTTGACCTTGTTGCCGTCCTGCAGGAACTCGCGCGCGTGCCGCGTCTTGAACGCGAAGTCATGATCGTCGATCCCCGGCCGGAACTTCACTTCCTTGAGGTGGATGACGTGCTGCTTTTTCTTGGCCGCCCGCGCCGCCTTCGCCTGCTCGAACTTGAACTTCCCGTAATCCATGATCTTCGCGACCGGCGGTCGCGCGAGCGGCGCCACTTCCACGAGGTCGAGTCCCCGCTCCTGCGCCGCCGCCAACGCTTCCTCCACGGTCAGCACGCCGAGTTGCGCTCCGTCGGGGGCGATCACGCGGATGGGACTGATGCGGATCTGCCGGTTGACTCGGACGCGCGGCGCTTTGTTGTTCGGGCTTTCGATCGCCAGGTGCTGTTCTCCTCCGCTAGCAAGAAAAAAGCGGACTCCGGCTGCCCCGGAACCCGCGTACCCTCACCCCCGTTCCAGGGGTGAGGCCCTCGAACCCTAGAGCACTCTCCGACTCACGGAGAGGCGGCGGGTGAGGCGCGCGCGGCGCCCGCTTACCATATTGTCGGCCGTAAGCTAGCCCGCAAGAACCTGCTCCACAAGAGCGAAGCCCTTCTCGTCGCGACCCAGCCGGCCCGTAGCAACGGCGGCGTCATGCTCGAATACCAGCAGCCACCCTTCCGCCTCGGCGCGCGCGTACAGCCGGCGCTTCGACTCGAGCGTCACCAGGGGCTCGAGGTCGTAGCCCATGATCCAGGGGAGGGGCAGGTGGGCCGTCGTGGGCACCAGGTCGGCGAGAAAGCAGGCGCGCTCACCGCCGCTCGCGACGAGCACCGACTGGTGGAACGGCACATGCCCCGGGGTGGGGAGGCAGCGGATGCCGGGCAACGGCTCCGCTTCGCCGTCCAGGAGCTCGAACGACACGGGCTCGAAGTTGTGGGGGAGGTAGCTCGCCGCGGTGCGCTCGTTGGTATGGCGCGCGAACTCGAGCTCGCGCCGCTGCACCAGATAACGGGCGTTGGGAAAGCTTCGCAGCACGGCACCCGCGCCGTCGCGGTACGTGTTGCCGCCGGCGTGATCGAAGTGGAGATGGGTGTTGATCACCCAGCGCACGTCCCCGGGGCCGTGCCCCAGCTCGCGCAACGCGTCCTCGACCCTGGTGCGGCCGTCCCGCCCCTCGTTGGCGACGCCGTAGATGTCCCTGAACTTGTCGGTTTCCTTGTTGCCGAGGCCCGAGTCGATGAGGACGAGGCCCGCGTCGTGCTCTACGAGCAGGCAGCGCAATGCCAGCCGGATCCGGTTGCGCGCGTCGGGCGTGATGCGACGCTCCCACAGCGGCTTCGGCACGACGCCGAACATCGCGCCGCCGTCGAGGGCCTGGGAGCCGCCCTCCAACGCGTGACACCGGAGGTGGCCCACCTGGAAGGTTGTGTGGGTCAATTGCTTCACAGATCGTCCCGCCGCAACGGCAGCGTCATACACCGGGCCCCGCCGCCGCCCCGGACCAGCTCGCTTCCTTCCATCGTGATCACGGCCCGTCCGTCGTCGGAGAGCGGAGAGGACTGCCCCTCCCCGAGCACGCTCGCCGCCGACACGACCCCGAAGCCGGCGTGCTCGAGCTCCCGCAGGGTGGCCTCGTTGCGGGCGTAGGTGAGCACGACGCCCGGGCGCATGGCGAAGAAGTTGCAGGCCGAGGACCACTGCTCCCGCTCCTGCAGCGTGCGGTCGTTGCCGCCGCAGAACACCGGCTCGAGCGGATGATCCACCGCCTGCAGCGCCGCGAAGAAGTTCGGCATCTCCTTCACGCCCTTCGATTTCTTGCGCCGGTGCAGCACGGCGAGCCGCTCCGGGCCCACGAAGTGCGGCGGATAGATGCAGCACAGCTCGCGGTCGAGCTGGGTGAAGATCATGTCGAGGTGGATCGCCGTGCGCTCGTTGGGCAGCACGACGACGAGCACGTCCTTCACGCCGCAGTGCTCGAACACCAGGTCGCACAGGTGATCGAGTGCGGCGGGGCTCGAGCGCTCACTGAAGCCGAGCAGCAGCAGGTCGGGGCGAATGGGATGCACGTCGCCGCCCTCGAGGGTGTAGTTGTTGCGCCGCTCCTCCGAGCCGTCGTACAGGATCCCGGCGTTCTCGAGGCAGGGGTGGTAGCGGAACAGCGCCTTGATGAGCAGCTCCTCGGTCCAGCGCACGCCGTAGCGCATCGAGCCGATAATCGAGTGCCCGCCGATCACGATGCCGACGTCGCGGGTGAAGAACAAGTTGGGGAGCGGCGGCAGGGCGTACCCGGCCTCGTTCAGGCCCCGCGCGATCGGCCCGGCCTGCTCGAGCGCTCCTTCGATCATCAGGGCGACCAGCGCCTCCGGGGCGAGCGCGGCGAGCTGCTTGGCGAGCACGTCGGAGGGCACGACCTCGAGCGCCCGGGTCGTGAGGAACTCGCGCACGTCGGGGCGCGCCACCAGCTCGGTCAGCAGGGTGCGCACCTCGTACACCTGGGCGAAGCGCTCCAGCAACGCGACGAAGCGCTGGTGTTCGCGCTGGGCGAGCTCCAGGTCGATGATATCGTCGTACAGGTAGTCCTCGCGATTGCCGGGCGTCACCGCTACGAGCTCGCGCCCGGGGGTATGGACGAGAACGGCCCGCAACGGGCCGATTTCGGACGTCACGTGCACGCGGGGCATGAGCGGGAATCTAACAGTGCGGAATGCTTTCTACCGATTGGCCAGAGCGAAACTCAGCGTTTCGAGTTCCAGCGCCATGTTCACCGACTTCACCACGACATCGCCGGGCACGGCGAGCTGCACGGGCGCGAAATTGAGAATCGCTTTCACGCCCGAGTGCACCAGCCGGTCCACCACCTCCTGCGCGGCCTCGGCCGGCGTCACGACGATGGCGATGTCGCTCGGCTCCTTCGCGAGGTCGGCCTCGATGTGACGGATGTCGCGCACCACGAGGCCGTTCCAGCGCGAACCCAGCTTCTTCGGGTCCTTGTCGTAGATGGCGGCGACGTGAAAGCCACGCTGGCGAAAGCCGGGGTACTGGACGAGGGCTCCGCCGATGCGGCCCGCCCCGACGAGGACGACGCGGTAGGTGCGCCGCAGGCCGAGGATGTCGCGGATCTTGGCGGCGAGCTCGGGGACGGAGTAGCCGAGGCCGCGCTTACCGAACGAGCCGAAGAAGGAGAGGTCTTTACGGACCTGGGCCGAGGTGGTGTTGCCGCGCCGGGCGAGCTCGGCCGAGGAGATGGTGCTCTGACCCTGCGCGGCGAACTGCTCGAGGAACCGCAAGTAGAGCGAGAGCCGCCGTACGGTGCTCTCGGAAATCTTCCGCATATTGTGAGGTGCGACCCAGTTTCGCATGGAGCTGGATTGCTTGTGAATCTTTTCACTTTCGTCTGCAATGCTAGCAATTCGTGGCCGGTCGTGCAAGATCGTGACTTCGTTTCAGGGGCCCTGCGCCAAGAGCGTGCCACGATGCTTCTAAGCAAGGAACAAGCAGAACGAAATCTGCAAGCGGCGGTGGAGCGAGCGAGCCGGAGCCGAATGACCCGACGCGTGACTCATCCGTGGAAGGAGTTGTACCCAAAGCTGCTCCGTGCGGTTGGCCTCTCACATCGGGCATCCTCCAAGACGTTCTGGAACGGTCGGTTTGACGTGGTGCTGCCGGAGGGAACGTCCACGCACATATGGCAATACGGCTTCTTCGAGAGTGATGTCTGTACGTTTATGCTCCGGAGCCTCGGACCGGGAATGGTATTCGTCGACGTCGGCGCCCACTTCGGATTCTTCGCGCTGCTCGGCAGTGACCTCGTTAGCGGAGACGGTCGTGTCGTGGCCCTGGAGCCGATGCCACGGACCTTCCGGCAGCTCGATCGGAACGCGTCCTGCAACAGTCCGTTCCGGAACATCACGCCGTTAAACGTCGCCGCGTATAGCGCCAACACGACGCTGCTGTTTCGCGACTATGGCGTTGTCGATTCGGCCATGAACTCCGCGTTCGGACAGCGGAACACTGGTGGCGAGCGGGGAAAAGTTGGAACCGTGCAGGTGTCGGCACGGACGTGCG
>Ga0209160_1000115_pt1 | contig 54940 bp, 43 predicted proteins | sample GraSoiAngelo_153_FD_186167 | JGI IMG/M metagenome (GOLD analysis project Ga0209160, IMG submission 186167) | Grasslands soil microbial communities from the Angelo Coastal Reserve, California, USA - 14_1009_12_40cm (SPAdes) (version 2) | ecosystem: Environmental > Terrestrial > Soil > Grasslands ...
GTGCTGCAGGGGAGCGAGGAGCGGTTCCGCGCGCTGGTCGAGTACAGCTCGGACGCCATCGCGCTGGTAGACGCGCAAGGAGTGACCACCTACACGAGCCGTGCCGCCACGCGGTTGCTCGGCTACACGCCGGACGAGTTCGTGGGCCGGGGTGGCTTCGAGCTGCTGCATCCCGACGACGTGGAGCGCGCGGGCCATCTCTTCGAGGAGCTGCTGGCGCAGCCGGGCGTGCCGCTGCACGCGGAGCTCCGCGTCCGGCACAAGGACGGTACGTATCGCCACGTCGAGACCGTCGCGGTCAACCGGCTGCCGGAGCCCGCGGTCGGCGCGATCGTGGTGAACTACCACGATCTCACACCACGCAAGCGCGCCGAGCGGATCCAGCAGGCGACGTACCGCATCTCCCAGGCGGCGCTCACCGCCGCGGATCTCCAGGCGCTGCTGCGCGCCCTGCACGAGATCGTGAACGAGCTGATGCCGGCCCAGAACTTCTACGTCGCGCTGGTCGATCCCGAGCGGAACTGGCTGACCTTCCCGTATTTCGTGGATCAGTACGACCAGGCGGCCCCCGAGCGGCCGCTGCGACGCGGCCTGACCGAGTACGTGATGCGCACGGGGCGGCCGCTGCTCGCCACCCCGGACGTGTACGAGGACCTGGTGCGGCGTGGCGAAGCGGAATTGATCGGCGCTCCGTCGCTCGATTGGGTGGGCGTGCCGCTCCAGATCCGCGATCGCACGATCGGCGTCGTGGCGGTGCAGACCTACTCGGAGGGCATCCGCTACGGGGAAGAAGAAAAGGACATTCTCACGTTCGTGTCCACTCAGGTCGCGATGGCGATCGAGCGGAAGCGAGCCGACACGGCGCTGCACCAGGCCGAGGAGCGCTACCGGGCCTTCATCACGCAGTCCACCGAAGGCATCTGGCGGTTCGAGTTCGACGAGCCGCTCCCGGTCGACCAGCCCGAAGCGGAGCAGATCGAGCACTTCTACCGGCACAGCTACCTCGCCGAGTGCAACGACGCGATGGCACAGATGTACGGCTACGCGTCCGCCCAGGAGCTCAGCGGCACCCGGCTGGGCGACCTGCTGGTCCGATCCGATCCGAACAACGTGGAGTTGCTCCGCGCGTTCCTGCGCTCCGCGTACCGGCTGGCCGACGTCGAGTCCCACGAGCGCGACCGGAACGGGCAACCCAAGGTATTCCTCAACAACCTGGTCGGGATCGTCGAAGACGGGTTGCTGAAGCGGGCCTGGGGCACGCAGCGCGACATCACCGACCTGAAGCGCCTGGAGGACCAGCTGCGCCAGGCGCAGAAGATGGAGGCGGTGGGCCGGCTGGCGGGCGGGGTGGCGCACGACTTCAACAACCTGCTCACGGCCATCCTCGGCTCGGTCGAGCTGCTGCTCCGCGACCTCGAGCCGGCGAGCCCTCTGCGCCAGGACGCGGGCGAAATCAAGAAGGCGGGAGAACGGGCCGCTGAGCTCACGCGGCAGCTGCTGGCGTACAGTCGGCGCCAGGTGCTGAATCCCGAAGTCCTCGACTTGAACCGCGTGGTGGCCGACATGGACCGCATGCTGCGGCGGCTGATCGGCGAGGACGTCGACCTCGTGACCCGTCCCGCGCCCCAGCTCGACGCCGTGCGCGCCGATCGTGGCCAGATCGAGCAGGTGCTCGTCAATCTCGTGCTCAACGCCCGTGACGCCATGCCGCAGGGCGGGAAGCTCACCATCGAGACCGCCAACGTGGAGCTCGACGCCGGCTACGCGGAGACCCACGAGGGAGCGAGGGCCGGCCCGTACGCGCTGCTGGCGGTGAGCGACACCGGCTCGGGGCTAGACGCGGAGACGGCGGCGCATCTGTTCGAGCCGTTCTTCACGACCAAAGAGGTCGGCAAGGGAACGGGGCTCGGGCTCGCGACGGTGTACGGCATCGTGAAGCAGAGCGAGGGCTACATCACGGCGTACAGCGAGCCCGGCCACGGCACGACGTTCAAGATCTATCTGCCGCGTGCCGCGGCACCCGGAGCCTCTCCCCCCTCCCCGACTCCCTCCCCGCCGCCAGCCGCCCCAGGCAGGACGACCGCACGCGGCTCGGAGACGATCCTGGTCGTGGAGGACGAGGAGGCGGTGCGCTCACTCAGCCGCCGCGCCCTCGAGGCGTCGGGCTACACCGTCCTGGCGGCCGCCGACGGGCCCGATGCGGTGCGCCTGCTGGAGCGCTACGGCGGGCCCATTCATCTCGTGCTCACCGACGTCATCATGCCCGGAATGAACGGGCGCGAGCTGGCCCACCGGCTGGTGCAGCGCCGGCCCGGGCTGCGCGTGCTCTATATGTCCGGCTACCCGGGCGACGCGATCGTGCACCGGGGCGCGCTCGAGCCGGGGACGGCCTTCCTGCAAAAGCCGTTCATGCCGGAGGACTTGGCGCGCAAGGTGCGCGAGGTGCTGGATCAGGGTTAACCCGGACTAGCGGACGCCGCAGCCCCCCGGTAACCTTGCGTCCGGGAGCAAGGTCATGTCACTTCGGCCGTGGTATCCCGCCAAGATCGGCGCCGTAGCAGCGGTCTACTTCGGTGCCGCGAAGCTGGGGTTGCTCGCGGCGGTGGCTCAGAAAGTCGTCTCGTCCGCGTGGCCCCCCACCGGCATCGCGCTCGTCGCGCTCCTCCTGTTCGGGGTGCGCCTCTGGCCGGGCATCGCGCTCGGTGCCTTCCTCCTCAACTGGACGAGCGGCGTGCCGGTCGCCGGGTCCGCCGGCATCGCGGCCGGGAACACCCTCGAAGCCGTCACCGCCGTCCTGTTGCTGCGCCGGGTGGCGGACTTTCAGCCGTCGCTCGCGCGGCTGCGGGATGTCCTCGCGTTCGTCACCCTCGCCGCCCTCGCCAGTCCGACCGTGAGCGCCACGATCGGCGTCGTGAGCCTGTGGGCGAGCGGGATGATCGACCGCGCCGCCACCGCGCATCTCTGGTTCGTGTGGTGGTCGGGCGACGCGATGGGCGACCTGCTGATCGCTCCCTTGCTGCTCGGCTGGGCCCATATCCCGCGGGGACGGTGGCCGCCCAGGCGGGCCCTCGAGGCCGGCCTGCTGGTCGCGAGCCTCGTCGGGCTGACGGCCGTGTTGCTACGGCCGCCGACGGGGGACGAATACGCCATCTTCCCGCTCATCATCTGGGCCGCGCTGCGGTTCGGCGTCCTCGGCTCGGCCACGGCGTCCGGCATCGTCGCGGCCTTGAACATCTGGGCGACGGTCCATGGGCAGGGCTCGTTCGTGGGCTCGACGCCGACGCACAACCTGCTGCTGCTGCAGATGTACCTCGCGCTCCTCTCGGTCACCGGGCTCGTGCTGGCGGCGATGACCACCGAGCGGCGACGGGCGGAGCAGGACGCGCGTGAGAGCGAACGGCGCTACCGCACGCTGCTCGAGAATGCGCCGGAAGCCGTGCTGGTCCATCAGGACGGGCGTTGGATCTTCGCCAACCGGGTGGCGCTCAAACTGCTGCACGCCGAGCGGGCCGAGCAGCTCCTCGACCACGCCACGCTCGACATCGTCCACCCGGATTACCGCGCGGTCGTGCGCGAGCGTATCGAGCGCGAGCTCGCGACCGGGGAGCCGGCACCGCCGCTGGAGCAGCAATTCATCGCCCTCGACGGCACCGTGCTCGACGTCGAGGTCGTGGGCATCCCGATCACGCTCGGGGGCCGACCGGGTGGGCAGATCATCGTGCGGGACATGACGGAGCGCCGCCTGGCCGAGCAAGCCGTGCGCGAGCGCCAGGCAGTGGCGCAGCACAGCCAGGAACGAATGGAGGCGCTGTCGCAGCGCCTGCTCAAGGCGTTGGAGAACGAGCGCCGGCTCATCGCCCGCGAGCTGCACGATCAGATCGGCCAGGGCCTGACCGCCGTGAAGCTGAACCTGGAGTCGCTGCGGGGTGGCGCCCGCGCCAAGGCCTTTCCGCTCGACGAGAGCGTCGAGATCGTGGAGCAGCTGATGGAGGCTGTGCGCTCGCTGTCGCTCGAGCTGCGGCCCTCGGTGCTCGACGACTTGGGGCTCGCCGCCGCCCTGCGCTGGTACGCCGACCGCCAGGGGCGCCGCGCCGGCTTCGCCGTCCGCGTGCGGACGGACCTTCCCGCGGAGCGGCTGGCCTCCGATTTGGAGACGGCGTGTTTCCGCGTGGCACAGGAGGCCATCACCAACGTGGCCCGCCACGCCGGCGCCAAGCACGTCGCGGTGGACGTTCGGGCCGAGGACGGCACGCTGGACCTGAGCGTGCGCGACGACGGCGGCGGCTTCGACGTCGCGGCGGTGCGCCGCGGGACGACGGGGGACGGCTCCATCGGGCTCGACGGCATGGAGGAGCGCGTCCGCCTGCTGGGCGGCGAGTTCCGAATCGACACGCATCCCGGAACTGGCACCACCGTCTGGGCCCGCTTCCCCCTCACCGAGCCATGACCGCCACTCCCCTGCGCGTCCTGCTCGCCGAGGACCACACCCTGGTTCGTAAGGGCATCCGCGCCGTGCTGCGCCAGGTCGGCTGGATCGACGTGATCGCGGAAGCGGCGGACGGGCGCGAAGCCCTCGACCTGGCGCGCCGCCACGGCCCCGATGTCGTCGTCATGGACATCGCCATGCCGGGTCTCAACGGCCTCGAGGCGACCGCCCGCATCACCAAAGAGTCCCCCCGCACGCGCGTCTTGATCCTCTCGATGCACGCCACCGAGGAGTACGTGGCCCAGGCGCTGCGCGCCGGCGCCGCCGGCTATCTCCTCAAGGGGGCCGACGTCCCCGAGTTCGAGCTGGCTCTCAAGGCGGTGGCGCGGGGCGAAACGTACCTGACGCCCACCGTCTCGAAGCACGTCGTGGACGAATACTTGCGGCGGGTGGGCGAGCCGGGCGTGCTCGACCTCCTCACCCCGCGCCAGCGGGAGATCCTGCAGCTCGTGGCCGAGGGCCTCTCCAGCAAGGAGATCGCTCAGCGGCTCCACCTCACCGTCAAGACCGTCGAGACGCACCGCAGCGAGATCATGCACCGGCTCGACATCCACGACGTAGCAGGCCTGGTGCGCTGGGCCATCCGCGCGGGAGTCGTCAGCCCCGACTCCTGAGCCGAGGCACCGGGGGTTCACCGCCAAAGTTCGGGGTTTTCCCCGATTGCCGGGCCCTAGGGTCATGCGCCACCGTATGGCCAGTTGGCCTGGGGTGTCCGCAGAAGGTCACGATGGTGGGACCGCACGCCCACCTCATTTGCGGACCGCCCCAGGCCGCAGTCTTTTCTGCCGCAAAGTCACCCCCCCGTGCCGCAAAAACACCCTATTTCCGCATCCCCCGCCCTGCCATGTTGCACCCGCACCCGGGACGAGCCCATATAGACCCATGACCGTGGATCCGCTGGCGCGCGGCACCGAGCAAGAGTCGCGCGTGCAGGCCGAAGTGCAGCGCGTCGCGCTCAGCGAGCTGCTCAAGGGCGGGCCGCTCGCCGAGGCGATGCATGTCGTCCTGGTGCTGGTCGTGGCGGCGCTCGTGTGGAACTCCCTGCCGCTGGCGCTCACGATCGGCTGGGTCGGCGCGGTCACCGCGGCCGCCGGGCTGCGGACATGGTGGCGGCTGGGGGTCGGCCGACGGACGCCGTCCCCCGAACAGGCCCTGCGGGGCATCCGCCTCACGGTGGCCGGCGTCGGGCTGGCGTGGGGGTTCGGCGCCGCCGCTGCGATCCCGGCGCTCGGCCTCGACGAGGCCGCCCTGACCCTGGTGGTGCTGGCCGGGCTCGTCGCCGGGGCCACGAGCTCGCTGGTCGGCGACCCCCGCAGCTTCCGGTACCTGTTGATCACTGTCCTCACCCCGCTCCCCGTCGGCATCCTGTTGCAGGGGCACTCCCGGCCGCACCTCATCGCGACGCTCCTGATCGCGCTGTTCGCCTGGGGCATGGACCGCGTGCACCGTCGCGCCTATCACACCTTCGCGGAACGGGTACGCGGCGCGGTCCTGCTCGAGGGATCGACGCAGGAGCTGGCGCGACAGCACGCCTACCTCGACGCGCTGATCGCGAGCACGCCCGTGGCCATCGCGGTGCTCGATGGCGAGCGACTCATCCGCAGCGTGAATCCCGCCTTCGAGACCCTGTTCGGGTATTCCGCGGCCGAGGCCATCGGGTCCTACATCGACCGGCTGATCGTGCCCCAAGGCCTCGGGGCGGAGGCGACGGACCTCGAGGCGCGGGCGCGGCGCGGCGAGATCGTTCGCGTCGAAGTGGAGCGCGCCCACAAGGACGGCCGGCATATCGCCGTCCGCCTCTCGGCAGCCGCCGTGAAGGCGGCCGCCGATGGCGCGCTCGTCGCGCTGTACGAAGACATCAGCGATCGTCGGGCGGCCGAAACGGCGATGCGCGCGGCACGGGACCTGGCGGAGCGCGTGGCCCAGGCGCGGAGCGCGTTCCTCGCCAACATGAGCCACGAAATCCGCACGCCCATGAACGCGGTGCTCGGCTTCGTCGAGCTCGTCCTGGACACTGAGCTCGCGCCGGAGCAGCGCCGCGCCCTGGAGCTGGTGCGCTCGTCGTCCGAAGCACTGCTCACCATCCTCAACGACATCCTCGACTACTCGAAGATCGAAGCCGAGCATCTCGAGCTCGAAGCGATCCCGTTCGACTTGCCCAAGGTCGTGCACGCCACCGCCACGCTGCTCGCGGGGCGGGCGCGTGAAAAGCATCTCGAGCTCACCGTGGAGGTGCCGCCCGACGTGCCGCACATGGTGCGGGGAGACCCCACCCGGGTGCGCCAGGTGCTCATGAACCTGATCGGCAACGCGATCAAGTTCACCGAGCAGGGCGAGGTCGACGTGTCCGCGGCGGTAGCCGGCCGCAGCGCTGCCGACGCGTCCGTCCAGTTCCGCGTGCGCGACACGGGGATCGGCATCCCGCAGAAGCAGCTGGCCACCATCTTCCAGGAGTTCACCCAGGCCGATGCGTCGATGACCCGCCGCTACGGCGGCACGGGGCTCGGCCTCGCGATCTCGCGACGGCTGGTGGCGCTGATGGGGGGCGAATTGACGGTCACGAGCGAGGTCAGACGCGGCAGCGAGTTCAGCTTCACTTTGCAATTCCCGATCGAGACTCCTACCACCGCGGCTCCGCGGCAGGCGGCGTCGCTCGGCGGTCGGCGCCTGCTCGTCGTGGACGACAACGAGACCAATCGGCGCATCGTGCGCGACATGCTGGGCGCCGAAGGCGTGGCCGTGCAAGAGGCGGCGCGCGCGGATGCGGGCCTCGCGGCGCTACGCCGCGCCGCGGGGGCCGGGGCGCCCTTCGACCTCGCCATCCTCGACGCGCAGATGCCCGAGCGCGATGGCTTCGCGCTCGCCACCGCCATCCGCGCCGATCCCGACCTCGCGCCGACCCGGCTCCTCATCCTCACCTCGGCCGGCCAGCGCGGCGACGGCGAGCGCTGCCGGCAGCTGGGCATCCAGGCGTATCTCACCAAGCCCATCGCGCGGGCAGACCTGATCGAAGCAGTAGGCACCGTGCTCGCGGGGACGCCCTCGGCCGGTGGCGGGGCCGACCTCGTCACCCGCCACTCGATCGCCGAGTCGCGTCACGCCCTGCGGATCCTCTTGGCGGAGGACAACCCCGTGAACCAGCAGGTGGCGACCGCGATCCTCCTGAAGCGCGGGCACCAGGTGGACGTGGTGAGCAACGGCCGGGAAGCGGTGGACGCGGTGCGCGCCCGTCGCTACGACGCGGTCCTCATGGACATCCAGATGCCCGAGATGGACGGCTTCGCCGCCGCGGACGCGATCCGCGCCCTGCCCCAGGGCCGGGCGCTCCCGATCATCGCCCTCACCGCGCACGCCCTGAGCGGTGAGCGCGAGCGCTGTCTCAGCGCCGGCATGAGCGGCTACCTGGCCAAGCCGTTCAAGGCGCACGAGCTCTTCGCGCTCGTGGAAGGAAGCTCGGACCGCCCGACGCCGTCGGCGTCGCCCATCGACCTGGAGGGCTTCCGCAGCACCATGCGTGAGGCTGGCGCCGAAGACGCGGTGGACGGGATCGTGCGGGTGTTCGCCCAAACCGCGCCCGACCGCCTCGCGGCGGTCCAGACGGCCGCTCGGTCGGGGGATCCCGAGGCGGTCGGGCGTGCCGCCCACGCGTTCAAGTCGGCGGCGGGCACCATCGGCGCGCGCGGGCTTGCATTGCTGCTCGCGGAAATCGAGGGCGCCGCCCGGGAGCGCAGGCTCGAGCACGTTCAGCGGGAACTCCCGGCGCTGGAACGTGAGGTGGCGGCGGTCCTCGACTACCTGAGCAACAGCGGAGCCTCCCATGCACGTTCTCCTGGTTGAAGACGACCCCGTCACCGGGCTGTACCTGCACGCGGCCCTCAAGGGGCTCGGGTACGACGTGACCTCCGCGACGAACGGGGCGGAGGCCTGGAGCGTCTTCCGAACCCTCCAGTCTCCGGTCGTCATTTCCGACTGGTCCATGCCCGAGATGGACGGAGCGGAGTTGTGCCGGCGCATCCGCGCCCGACCGAGTCACCGCTACACGTACTTTATTCTCGTCACCTCGACCGGCGGGAAGCAGCGCTACCTCGAAGGGATGGAGGCGGGGGCGGATGATTTCATCACCAAGCCCGTGGATATCGACGAGCTGCACGCGCGCCTCAAGGTGGCCGACCGCATCCTCAGTCTCCGGAGGCATGTGCAGCAGCTCGAAGGATTGCTCCCGATTTGCTCCTACTGCAAGCGGATCCGCGATCCCGCCGAGCAATGGCAATCGATCGAGCGCTACGTCGAGAAGCGCTCCGCCGCTCACTTCAGCCACGGCATCTGCCCGGACTGCTACAAGAAGCACGTCCAGCCCCAGCTCGACGGGCTGGGGCCGACGCCGTGACGGAGTGGCGCCGCAATGATGAGCTCCCCCCGGCTCCCGCCGCCCGGCATAAGTCGTTATGCTGTGCTGCAGTAACGCCTGTGCTCGAGGAGGGACACTTCCCGATGGAGCAGCACGACGTCGAGATCCTGCTGGTCGAGGACGACCCGAACGACGCGGCGCTGACGCTGCGGGCGTTTCAGGCCCGCAATCTCACGAACCAGGTCTTCGTGGCGCGCGACGGCGCGGAGGCCTTGGACTTTTTCTTCGGCGACGGCTCGCATCCGTGGCATGAGATTGGGATCGCGCCGAAGGTCATTCTGCTGGACCTCAACCTTCCCAAGGTGGGCGGCCTCGAGGTGCTGCGGCGCCTCAAGGCCGACGAGCGCACGCGCTCGCTGCCGGTGATCGTGCTGACGTCGTCGCGCGAGGAGCCGGACATCGCGGCGGCGTACCGGCTGGGCGCGAACAGCTACATCGTGAAGCCGGTGGACTTCGAGGCGTTCTCGCGGGCGGTGTCGGAGCTGGGGTTGTACTGGGTGCTGTTGAACGAGCCGCCGCGCTGATGGCGGCCCCGCTGCGGATCCTCGTCGCCGAAGACGTCCCCGATGACGCCGAGTTGATCGAGCAGGAGCTGCGTCGCGCCGGCCTCGCGATCACGAGCCGTCGGGTGGAAACCGAGGCTGCCTTCCGGCAGGCCCTGCAGCAGTTCGTGCCGGACGTGATCCTGACCGATCACTCGATGCCGCAATTCACGGCGGCCGACGCGCTGCGCATCGCCCAGGAGGCACACTCCGAGGCCCCAGTCATCGTCGTGACCGGCAGCCTCGACGAAGAGACGGCCGTGGAATACCTCAAGGCCGGCGCTGCTGATTATATCGTGAAGCACCACCTCGAGCGCCTGCCGTCGGCCGTCGCCCGCGCACTCGATCTCACGCGGGCGCGCACGGAGCACGCCCGCGCCGAGGACGCGCGGCGCCACAGCGAAGAGCAATACCGCACGCTCGTCGAAGGGGTACGCGATGTGATCTTCGCGCTGACTCCCGACGGCGCCATCGCGGCGCTCAACCCGGCGTTCGAGGCCATCACCGGTTGGACGCGCGACGAGTGGCTGGGCAAGCCGTTCGAGGGCCTGGTGCATCCCGCCGACGTGCACGAAGCCCTGGAGCTGTTCGGGCGAGTGCTGCGCGGCGAGCCGCGTCCCGCCAGCCAGTTCCGCGTGCGGACGCGGCAGGGAGACGCGCGCGTCGTCGAGTTCAGCGCGAGCGCGCAGCTGCGCGACGGCAGGCTCGTCGGTATCCTCGGCATCGGCCGCGACGCGACCGAGCGCGTGCTGCTCGAGCAGCAGCTGCGCCAGGCCCAGAAGATGGAGGCCGTGGGCCGGCTCGCCGGCGGCATCGCGCACGACTTCAACAACATCCTTACCGCGATCACGGGCTACGTCGACCTGCTGCTCGAGGACCTCCCCCCGGGTGACGCGCGCCGCCACGATGCGCAAGAGATCCGCACGGCGGCCGATCGGGCAGCGGGCCTCACGCGGCAGCTGCTCGCGTTCAGCCGCCAGCAGGTCCTCCAGCCGCGCGTCGTCGGCCTGAACGGGCTCGTCGCCGACATCGAGAAGATGCTGCGCCGCCTGCTGGGCGAAGACGTCGACCTCGCGACACGGCTCGATCCGGCGCTCGGTGCCGTGAAGGCCGACCCGGGGCAGCTGGAGCAGGTGATCATGAACCTCGCCGTGAACGCGCGGGACGCGATGCCGCAAGGCGGCAAGCTCACGATCGAGACCGCAAACGCCGAACTGGACGAGAGCTATGCGCGCGAGCACTTCCCGGCGACGCCGGGGCGTTACGTCCTGCTCGCCGTCAGCGACACCGGGACCGGCATGACGCCGGAGGTGCAGGCCCACCTGTTCGAGCCGTTCTTCACGACCAAGGAACGGGGGAAAGGCACGGGCCTGGGGCTCGCCACCGTGTACGGGATCGTGAAGCAGAGCGGCGGGTTCATCTGGGTGTACACGGAGCCGAGCCACGGCTCCACGTTCAAGGTCTACCTGCCGCGCGTCGACGCCTCGCTCGAGGCGCGCGAGGCGACCGCCCCAACGGGGGCAGGGCGCGGCACGGAAACGGTGCTCCTCGCCGAGGACGAGGCCCCCGTGCGGGCCGTGGCGCGCCAGATCCTCGAGCGGCACGGCTACCACGTGCTCGAGGCCCCGAGCGCTGAGGCGGCGCTCGACCTGGCGCGGCGTTACTCCGGCCATATTCACCTGCTCCTCACCGACGTCGTGATGCCGGGGTTGAGCGGTCACGACCTGGCCAAGCAGCTCGTGGCGCTCCGCCCGGACGTGCGCGTCATCTACATGTCGGGCTACACCGACGATGCCATCACCCGCCACGGCGTGCTCGAGCCCGGGCTCGCCTACGTGCAGAAGCCGTTCACCCCCGAAGGCATCGCCCGCAAGGTGCGCGAGGTGCTGGACGCGGCATGACACTCCCGCTGGAGCGGAAGATCCAGGTGGGGTTCGGCCTGGCCCTGGCCATTGTCCTCGTGGTCGGAGCGGCGGCGCTCCGCAGTACCACGGCGACAGTCGAGAGCGCGAGCTGGGTGGCGCATACGCTGCAGGTGCGTGCGGACCTCGAGGCCGCCTTCGCCGCTGTGATCGACGCGGAGACGGGGGTCCGCGGCTACGTCATCACCGGCGACTCCGCCTACCTCGCGCCCTACGACTCCGCGCGGGCGACCCTGGGCCCGCTCCTGGCGCAGCTCGGCACGCTGATCGCCGATAATCCCGTGCAGCAGCACCGGCTCGATTCCCTCCAGACCTTGATCCCCATCCGCTTCGAGCGTCTGCAGCAGACCATCGGCGTGCGTCGCACCCGCGGGACGGTCGCGGCAGGGCTGGCCGTGATGAGCGGCGAAGGCAAGGTCCTCACGGACCGCATCCGTGAACTGATCGCGGGCATGCGGGACGAGGAGGGACGGTTGCTGGCGCGCCGCTCCGCGACGCTCGCGGCCCGCACGCGCGAGGTGCGTATCGCCGTCGCCGGGGGAACGGTGCTGACGCTCGGCCTGGCCGTCGTCGCCAGCCTGCTGGTCGGACGCGAGCAGGCGCGCCGCCGCCAGGCCGAAGCGGCGCTGCGACCGACGCAGGCGCGCCTCGAGCACGTGGTAGCCTCGAGCACCGTCGTCATTTACGGCAACGAGGTCACCGGCAGCTCGTTCTCCCCCAACTGGGTGAGCGAGAACGTCACCCGGCTGACCGGCTACGAGGTGGCGGCGGCGATGGACCCGGCGTGGTGGCTCGAGCACCTGCATCCCGACGACCGGGCGCGCGTGCTGGCCGAGATCCCCGCGCTGTTCACTCAGGGCCGGCTGACCACCGAATATCGGTTTCGCCACGCGGACGGATCGTACCGCTGGGTGCGCGATGAGTGCCGGCTGCTGCGGGACGCCAGTGGTACGCCGCGCGAAGTGGTCGGCGCGTGGATGGACATCACCGAGCACCAGCGCGCCCAGCACGCGCTGCGGGAGTCCGAGGAGCGCCATCGGCTGCTGTTCGAGCGAAACCCCCTGCCGGCCTGGGTGTTCGACCTGGCGACCCTGAAGTTCCTCGCGGTCAACGACGCCGCGGTGCGGGCGTACGGCTACAGCCGCGACGAATTCCTCGCGATGACGATCGCGGACATTCGCCCCCCCGAGGACGTGCCGGCGCTCCGCGCCACGGTGGCGCACACCGACGCCAGCGGGGGCGCGGGAGGCGGCACGTGGCGCCACCGCAAGAAGGACGGTACGGTCATCGAGGTGGAGATCACGGCGCACCCGCTGGCGTACGGCGGCCGACGGGCCGAGCTCGTGCTGGCGCAGGACATCACGGAGCGCCAGCGCGCCGAGCAGGCGCTGCGGGCCAGCGAAGAACGGTTCCGGGCGCTGGCTGCCAGCGCGAACGACGCCATCGTTTCCGCCGACAGCGCAGGACGCATCACCTACTTCAACCCGGGAGCGGAGCGGCTCTTCGGCTACGCGGCCACCGAGGCAACCGGCCAACCGCTCACGATCCTGATGCCAGAGCGGTTCCAGGAGGCGCATCTCGCGGGGCTGGCGCGCTACCTCGCGACGGGGGAGGCGCACGTGGTCGGGAAGACGGTCGAGCTGGCCGGCCGAACCAAGGATGGGCGGGAGTTTCCTCTCGAGCTCTCGCTGGCGAGCTGGAAGCGGGGGCCGGACGTCGGGTTCACGGGGATCCTGCGCGACATCACGGAGCGCCGGCGCGCCGAAGCCGAGATCAAAGCGCGCACCGCCCAGCTCGAGGCAGCCAACAAGGAGCTCGAGGCGTTCTCGTATTCGGTCTCGCACGACCTGCGGGCCCCGCTCCGCAGCATCGACGGCTTCAGCCAGGCGCTGCAGGAGGACTACACCGCCCGGCTCGACGAAGAGGGCCGGAGTCACCTGCGCCGCGTCCGCGCCGCGACGCAGCGGATGGCGCTCCTCATCGACGACCTGCTGCACCTCGCCCGCGTGAGCCGGGCCGAGCTGCGGAGCGCGCCGGTGGATCTCTCTACCGTGGCGCAGGGCGTCGTCGCCGAGCTGCGGCAGCGCGAGCCCCGGCGCGCCGTCGAGTTCGTGTGCGTGGACCAGGCACGGGTGCGTGGGGACCCCGCGCTCTTGCGCGTCGTGCTCGAGAACCTGCTCGGCAACGCCTGGAAGTTCACCGCTCAGCGCCGCCCCGCCCGGATCGAGTTCGGCGTCTCCCAGCAGGACGGCGCCACCGCCTACTTCGTGCGGGACAACGGCGCGGGCTTCGACATGGCCTACGCCGAGAAGCTGTTCGGCGCGTTCCAGCGGCTCCATAGCGCGAAGGAGTTCGAGGGCACAGGGATCGGCCTGGCGACGGTGCAGCGCATCGTCCATCGTCACGGCGGCCGCGTGTGGGCGGAAAGCGCGGTCGACCAGGGCGCCACGTTCTACTTTACGGTGTAGCCACCCCGAACCAAGGACGGGCAGATGAAGGACAAGGTCATCCTGCTGGTGGAGGACAATGCCGACGACGAGGCGCTGACGCGGCGCGCCCTAGCGAAGAACAACATCCAGAACGCCATCGTCGTGGCGCACGACGGAGTCGAGGCGCTCGACTGCGTCTTCGGGACGGGATCGTTCAAGGAAGCCCCCGTGGCGCCCGTGGTCGTCCTGCTCGACCTCAAGCTGCCCAAGATCGACGGCCTCGAGGTGTTACGCCGCATCCGAGCCGACACCCGCACCAAGCTGCTGCCGGTGGTCATCCTCACGTCGTCCAAAGAGGAGAAGGACGTCGTCAACGGATATGGCCTCGGGGCCAACAGCTACATCCGCAAACCGGTGGACTTCGGCCAGTTCGTGGAGGCGGTACGCCAGCTGGGGCTCTACTGGCTGGTCTTGAACGAGCCGCCGCCGTCAGGCACCCCGTCGTGAGGGCTCTGGTGAGCGGCAGCCGCGGGCCACTGTAACCTGCGTCACAGTCCCCGGCCGACGGCCGCGGGGGAGTTGCGCGGAGGGCCCCGGCGGTGAGTATTGGGCCGCCGCCATGACCCTCTCGCACGCCGCGCCGGCTCGGCGCGAGTCCGACGCCGAGCTGCAGGCGCTGTTCGCCGCAATGAGCGACGTGATCCTCGTGCTCGACGCCGAGGGTCGCTACGTCAAGATCGCACCGACCAACGCCGCCCCCCCGTTCCGCCCCGCCCCGGAGCTCGTCGGCCGGACCCTCCACGACGTGTTTCCCACAGCGCAGGCGGACGAGTTCCTCGGGCTCATCGGGCGAGCCCTCGCGTGGCGCCAAACGGTGCACGCCGAATACTGCCTCACCGTCGACGGGCGGGAGGTGTGGTTCGCCGCCGCCATTTCTCCCATGGCTGCGGACCGCGTGGTGCTGGTCGCGCGTGATGTCACCGAGCGCCGCCGCGGGGCAGAGGCGCTGCGGGCCAGCGAGCAGCGGTTTCGCGCCCTGGTGGAGCACTCGACCGACGTCATCGCGCTGCTCGACGCGGACGGGACGATCCGCTACTCGAGCGCGTCCACGCACCTGGTGCTCGGCTACACCGGCACCGAGAACATCGGTCGCAACGCGTTCGAGCTGATCCACCCCGACGACCGGCCGCAGGCGCTGGAGCTGTTCGGCGAGCTAATCGAGCGTCCGGGGCACGTGGTGCGGATCGAGCTGCGGGCCCTCCACAAGGACGGGAGCTGGCGTGACCTCGAGACCGTGGGGGTGAACCGCCTCGACGACCCGGTGATCGGGGCGATCGTCGTCAATTACCGCGACATCACGGAGCGTAAGCGCACCGAGCAGGACCTGCACCACACCTTCTCCCTGCTCAACGCGACCTTCGAGTCGACGGCGGACGGCATTCTGGTGGTGGACCTGGATGGCCGGATCGTGAGCTTCAACCGGAAGTTCGCCGAGCTGTGGCGCATCCCGGACTCGGTGCTCGAGGCGCGGGACGCCGCCCACACGATCGCGTTCGTGCTGGAGCAGCTGGCGGATCCGGAGGGCTTCCGCGCCAAGGTGCGAGAGGTATATGCCCGGCCCGAGGCGTCGAGCTTCGACGTCCTCACGTTCAAAGACGGCCGCATTTTCGAGCGCTACTCTCAGCCGCAGCGCATCGGCGGCAAGAGCGTGGGCCGGGTGTGGAGCTTCCGCGACGTGACCGAGCAGCGGCGCGCCGACCAGATCCAGCTCGCCACCTATCGCATCTCGGAGGCGGCCCAGGCCGCCGGCAACCTGCGGGAGCTGTTCGGGGCGATCCACACCATCGTCGGCGAGCTGATGCCGGCCAAGAACTTCTACATCGCGCTGTACGACGCCGCCAGCGGTATGCTCAGCTTCCCCTACTTCGTGGACGAGTACGACAGCGACTTCCCATCCAAGAAGCTCGGCCAGGGCCTCACCGAGTACGTGCTGCGCACCGGCCAGCCGGCGCTGGTCACGCCCGAGGTGCACGCCGAGCTGGAGCGGCGCGGCGACGTCGAGCTGATCGGGGCGCCCTCCATCGACTGGCTGGGGGTGCCCCTCAAGATGGGCGATCGCCCGATCGGCGTCCTCGTGGCCCAGACCTACACGCCCGGGGTCCGCTACGGCGAGACCGAGAAGCAGATCCTGCAATTCGTCTCCACCCAGGTCGCCATGGCGATCGAGCGGAAGCGCGCCGAGGAGCAGCTGCAGGCGAGCGAGCGCAAGTATCGCCTGCTGTTCGAGACCAGCCCCGAGGCGATGCTCGTCTACGACTTCGAAACCCTGCGCATCCTCGCGGTGAACCAGGCGGCGGTCGCCCGCTACGGGTATTCCGAGCAGGAGTTCCTGGGCCTCACGATCCGCGACATCCGCCCGGAGCAGGATCAGGCTCGGCTGGACGAGGAGCTGAAGGCCCGCCCCGAGGGCGGCGCCGTGCGGACGGGGATCCGCCACCGCGCCAAAGACGGCCGGGTGCTGGAGGTGGACCTCGTCGCCCGGCCGATCGAGTTCGCGGGCCGGCAGGCCCGCTTGGTGCTGGCGCGCGACGTCACGACGCAGCGGACGCTGGAAGAGCAGCTGCGCCAGTCGCAGAAGATGGAAGCCGTCGGACAGCTCGCCGGCGGGATCGCCCACGACTTCAACAATCTGCTGACCGCCATTCTGGGGTCGACGCAGTTGCTGCTCCACGCCACACCGCCGGATGATCCCCGCCACGAAGACGCGGTCGAGATCAAGAACGCCGGGGTGCGGGCGGCGGAGCTCACGCGCCAGCTGCTGGCGTTCAGCCGCCGGCAGGTGCTCGCGCCCAAGGTGCTGGGTCTCAACGCCGTGGTGGCCCACATGCAGAAGATGTTGCGGCGGCTCCTGGGCGAAGACATCGAGCTCGCCGTCACGCTCGCGCCGGACGCCGGGTCGGTGAACGCCGACCCGGGCCAGCTCGAGCAGGTGCTCCTGAATCTCGCGGTGAACGCCCGGGACGCGATGCCCACCGGCGGGCGACTCACCATCGAGACCACCCGCGTCACGCTCACCGTGGAGCTCGCCGAGCGGCGCCACCGGCTGCCGCCGGGCGACTACGCCTGCCTGGCGGTGACCGACAGCGGCAGCGGCATGGACGAGGCGACTCAGGCGCACCTGTTCGAGCCGTTCTTCACGACCAAAGAGGTCGGCCGCGGCACCGGGCTCGGACTCGCCACGGTGTACGGCATCGTGAAGCAGAGCGGCGGCTACATCTGGGTGTACAGCGAGGTGCGCCACGGCACGACCGTCAAGGTGTATCTGCCGCGCGTCGCGATCGCGGAGGAGGACGTGGCGCCCCTCCCGGCCGTGGCAGAGCCCGCGGCGCCGCGCGGCGGGTCCGAGACCGTGCTGCTCGTGGAAGACGCCGCGCCGGTGCGCTCACTCGCCCGCCGCAGCCTCGAGGCCTCGGGGTACACCGTGCTCGACGCAGCCGACGGTGCCGCGGCCCTCGACCTCGCCGCCCGCCACGGCGGCGGGATCGATGTGCTCGTCACCGACGTCGTGATGCCCGGGATGAGCGGCCGCGAGCTCGCCGAGCGGCTCGCCCCCGAGCGCCCGCGCATGAAGGTGCTCTACACCTCCGGCTACACCGACGACGCCATGGTGCGCCAGGGCGTGCTCACCGCCGGCGTGGCGTTCCTGCAGAAGCCGTTCGTGCCAGAGACGCTGGCGCGGAAGGTGAGGGAAGTGCTGGACGAGTGACCGGCTAGGCCCGGTCGAGCAGCTGCCGCACCTGGCTCAGGAGATCCGGCCCGGTCCACGGCTTGTGCAGCAGCGGTGCGGCCGGGTCGAGGGTCGCCGCGCCACGGCCGCTCGGATCCGAGTAGCCGCTCGCAAACAGGAAGGGCACCGAGTGGCCATCGCGGCGCACCGCGTCGTACAACGCCCGCCCGCCGAGCCGTGGCATCACCAGGTCCGAGAACACGAGCTGCACCGCCGCCCCCTGCCGCAGCACGTCGAGCGCCTCGAGACCGTCGGCGGCGGTGAGAACCTGATAGCCCGCCTCCTCGAGGAGGCGCTTCGCCGAGCGGCGCAGCTGATCGTCGTCCTCCACAACGAGAATGGTCTCCCACCCGCGTGGCGCGTCGGCCGGCAGCGGCACCTCCCGCGGCGCCGCCGCCACTACGGCGTCCACGACCGGGAAGTAGATGCGGAAGCGCGTGCCCTTCCCGGGTGCGCTCTCCACTTCGATCCCGGCGCCGTGCTGCTTCGCCAGCCCGTACACCGTGGCGAGGCCGAGCCCAGTGCCGCGGCCCGGGGGTTTCGTGGTGAAGAACGGCTCGAACATGCGGCGGCGTGTTTCCTCTTCCATCCCCGTCCCGGTGTCGCCCACCGTCAGACACACGTAGTCGCCGGCGCTCGCCGCCCCGGAGGCCTGGCATCGCTCCGCGTCCAGCTGCGCGCGCTCGGTCTCGAGCCGTAGCACGCCCCCGTCGGGCATCGCGTCGCGCGCGTTGGTGACGAGGTTGAACAGGATCTGCTCGGCGGCGTGGAGGTCGGCCCGCACTTCGGGGAGGTCGTCCCCGCCCGCGACCACGATCTCGACGTCGGCGGGGAGGATGCGGCGCAGAAAGCCCTGGAGATCGGCCACCAGGTCGCCGAGATGCACCGGTTGGAGGTCGAGGCTCGAGCGGCGCGCGAAGCCGAGCAGCTCCTTCACCATCACCCGGCCGCGCAGCGCCGCCGCCATGACGTCGCGCAGGTCGGTATGGGCGTCCGCTTGCTCCGGCGGCAACGCTTTGGCGATCAGCTGGGCGTTGGCCAGGATGATCGTCAGCAGATTGTTGAAGTCGTGCGCGATCCCGCCGGTGAGCTGCCCGATCGCCTCCATCTTCTGCGACTGCCGCAGCTGGTCCTCCAGCGCGCGCCGCTCTGTCACGTCTTCGGCGAGCGTCTCGAAGCATTCGATGCGGCCTTCCGGCCGCCGCACCGCGCGCCCCCCCAGCCGCACCAGGATGCGCCGCCCGTCGCGACGCTTCCAGGTCACCTCCACGCCTTCCACCGCGTCCCCGCCGTCGAACCGCGCGAGAATGCGCTCGCGTTCCGCCGGGTCGGCGTACACGTCACGGGCCAGGTTCACGGCGAGCAGCTGCTCCTCCGACTCGTAGCCCAGCATCTTGACGAGCGCCGGGTTGACGGCGAGCAGCCGCCCGTCGAGAGTGGAGCGGTAGATCCCGTAGGTCGCGTGCTGCACGAGGGCACGGCTGCTGGCCTCCGAGCGCCGCAGCGCCTCCTCGAAGCGCCGCCGCTCCGTGATGTCGTTCGCCACGCCGATCACGCCCGAGACCTCGCCGCCCGCTTCGCGGATCGGGGTGTACCAGATGTCGAACACCACGCCGTAGATCTCCACGGTCGAGGAGAACGTCTCGCCGGCGAGGGCGCGGCCCACGTCGGCCTGCGCCTGGGGCACGTCGGCGTACAGCTCGGAGACCGCCTGCCCGACCAGCTGCGCCGGCCGCACACCGAGCGCGTCGAGCCCCTTTCCCTCCACCATGGTGAACACGGCGTCGCGGTCCAGCGCGAACAGCACCAGCGGCGCGCCGGCGATCACGGTGCGCAGCCGCGCCTTGTTCTCCCGCAGCGCGCGCTCCTGGCGCCGCCGCTCGGTGACGTCGCGCGCGTTCACGATCAGCTGGGCGGTGCCCGCGTCGGTGACGCGGGCCTGGCCGACCGTCTCGAGCAAGCGCCAGGCGCCGTCGCTCGCCCGGAACCTGAGCTGCGCGGCCTGCGGGGTCCCGGGCCGGTGGATCGCCCGCGACAGCGCCTCGGCGACCGCCGGGATGTCGTCCGGGTGCACGAAATCGAAAGCATTGCGCTCCAGCAAGTCGCCCGGCTTGTAGCCGAGCACCCGCTCGACCGACGGGCTGGCATACCGGAACACGCCGTTCTCGCCCACGATCGTCACGATGTCGGACGCGTTCTCGATGAGGGAGCGGAAATGCTCCTCGCTCTGGCGCAGCGCCACCTCGCTGCGCGTGCGATCGACCGCGGTCCCGAGCACGTTCGCCACGGCTTGGAGAAAGTGCGTGTCGTGGATCGTGAACTCGCGGCGCCGCGCCGTGTGAACGCCCAGCACCCCGAAGGGACGCTCCTTCCCCTGCACCACGACGCTGAGGCTGGACGCGACGCCGTGCGCCGCGAGCAGCGGGGCGCTCCCGAACCGCGTGTCGCTCGCGAGCTCCTCCACCACCACCGCCCCCGAGGAGCGCAGCACGTACCCCGCGTGCGAGTCGGCGTCCGCCGGCACCACCGTGCGCCCCACGCTCCCCTCACGCCAGCCCACGCCGGCGCGCAGCAGCAGCGTGCGGCTTTCCGGCCGGAACTCGAGCAGGTCCGCGAACTCGACCTCCAGCACGCGGGCCACGAGCGCCACCGCCGCTTGCTGCAAATCCGCCACCGGCGCCCCGGCGAGCGCCTGCTGCCCCAAGTGCGCCACCGCCTCCTGCTGCCGCGCGGTGGCGCGCAGCTGCGCCTCCGTCCGCGACACCTGCGAGTCGCGGTCGTCCTCGGGGCGCAACAGCCGGAAGCGGTTCGTGCTCACGTCGGGTTCTGGCCTGAAGGGGCGCCGCAACCTTGCACCGCCGCTCCCTTTTTTCCATTATCACGCCCACGCTACGGTGGTGCGCTGGGTCACCGACACCACACTAAGTGGAGACCAGGAAATGAGATGTAACCAAGGCCCATGACCCAGTACGTGATCCTCCGCGATCTCTCGGCCCCGCCGGGCCCCACTTTCGACTGGCGAGCGGCGACATCCTCGTCCTGGTCGGCCAACCCCACCAGCTCGAGCGGCGCAACGGCTCGTCGAGGGGGCTGACGCCCGACCCACCCCCAAACAGATACCGAAAAACTAGGGAAATTGGGCATTATCTCGCGAGTGTGCGCTCACTTATTATCGTAATCAATTGTTATTTATTAGTTTAAGGTGGCACAAGACCCCGCCAGACAGGCTAAGTTGCGCTGCCGCAACACGCTTCAAGGGGCAACGGACGACCCCCTACGGATGCCGGGTAGATTTCCGCCATGCCAATTCCCCCCCTGTACGGTCATGAGGGGATCAGAAACCGGCTGGACGGCGCCATTGCCTCCGGCCGGTTGCCGCAATCGCTCCTGCTTGAGGGGCCCGCGGGCGTGGGCAAACAGCGGCTCGCGCTGTGGCTGGCCGAAGCACTGCTGTGTGAGGCCAGGGAAGGCGGAAGCGGGAAGGGCGAGCCATGCGGCAGGTGCCAGCACTGCAAGCTCGTGCGCAATCTGGCGCACCCGGACGTGCACTGGTTCGTGCCCGTCGAGCTGTCGAAGAAGGGCGCGGACGCGGACAAGCAGGTGGAGCTCGTCGCCGAAGCGCTTGCCGAGGAGCTGGCGGCGCGGCGCGAGCAGCCGCTGTGTGAGCCGCCGTCGGGCCTCGCGAGTCACGGCATCGCGTCGGTGCGGCTGCTGCTGCGGCAACTGGTACTGACGCCGGCGCTGGCCCGCCGCAAAGTCTTCATCCTCGGCGACGCGGAGCGGCTGGTACCCCAGACCGGGGCGGACGCGGCGGCGAACGCGCTGCTCAAGGCGTTGGAGGAGCCGCCAGCCGACACCGTGTTCGTGCTGACGGCGACGGAGCCCGAGGCGTTGTTGCCGACGATGCTGTCTCGCGTAGTGCGTGTCCGAGTGGCACGACTTGCAGACAGCATTGTGGCACTGTTCGCACATCGCGAGCTCGGTCTTAAGGACCAACGTGATGTAGCGCAACGAGTTGCCGCAGCAGAGGGGTGCATCGGCAGGCTCCTTGCAACGAAGGACCGAGCGGCGGGCGGTGCCGCTGCAGCGGAGCGATTCCGCGCCGCCGTACAGGGGGATCCGGTGCGCCGTTATGCATTCGCGCTCGCACAGCAGCCGTTCCAGGCGCGCGGTGGCTTCACCGACATGCTGGACAGCCTGCTGGAGCAGCTGCGGGGCGAGGCCCGGGCGGGCCGCGACACGGAGAAAGTGGTGGAGGCGATCGCGCAGGTGTTCGAGGCGCGCAGCCTGGCGCAGGGCAACGTGAACCCGCAGCTGGTCGGCGCCGTTCTAGGCGAGGATCTCGCCGGCGGCAGGGAAGCGCTGTGAAGCTGTCGCACCTGGACGCGGCCGGCCGCGCTCGGATGGTGGACGTGGGCGACAAGCCCGTCACCGTGCGCACCGCGGTGGCCGAAGGGGCGATTCGCATGGCGCCGGAGGCGTTCCGGCTCGTGGCCGATCAAGCGGTGGCCAAGGGCGACGTCCTGGCGGTGAGCGAGGTAGCCGGCACGCTCGCCGCGAAGCGCACGGCGGAGTTGATCCCGCTGTGCCACCCGCTGGGGCTCGACCACGTCGAGGTGGAGGCGACCCTCGACGAAGCGTTGCCGGGCGTGCGGGTGCGCGCCGCGGCCAAGGCGGTCGGGCGGACGGGAGTCGAGATGGAAGCGCTGACGGCGGTCTCCGTCGCCCTGCTCACCGTCTACGACATGGTGAAGGCGGTGGACCGGGGGATGGAGATCGAGAAGGTCAGGCTGCTCGAGAAGACGGGTGGGACGCACGGGAATTGGCGGCGGGACTGACGGGATGGCGGGTTGACGGCGAATTGATGGGGCGGCGCCAGTATGGGGCCGCACGGACATACAAGAGAGGGCTATGCACACGAAAACCCAGAAACTGATGCTGCAGGGGGGGTTCATCCTCCTCGGCGCCCTGCTGGTGAGCAGCATCGGCGGTTGGGCTCGACGCGCTACGGCGGACGACCAGCCGGCGCCCCTTACGGCGCCTGCGCTGATCGGCGAGCTGCGCTCCCTCGAGCAGTCGCTCGAGGCGACCCGGGGAGAGCTGGCGGTAGCCCGGCTGCAGCTCGAGCGCGCCAACGCGATCATAGACTACTCGACCCATTACGGCATCGCGGCCGACCTCGCCGCGGCGGTGTACGACGTCGCCCTGGCCGAGGGGGTCGATCCGGCGCTCGCTTTCCGGGTCGTGAGAATCGAGTCGAACTTCAACGCCAAGGCGAAGAGCAAGGTGGGCGCGATCGGGTACACCCAGATCCTGCCGAGCACCGCGCGGCTGTACGAGCCGGGGCTCACGACGCAGCAGCTGTACGATCGGAGCACGAACCTGCGACTCGGGTTCCGCTACCTGCGCGACCTGCTGGAGCGCTACGAGGGCAACCCGGAGGCGAAGCTGCGGCTGGCACTGCTCGCCTACAACCGCGGGCCGGGGAAGGTGCAGGAGCTGCTCGACGCCGGGCGCGATCCGCAGAACGGCTATGCGGCGGCGCTCATGAAAGGCTATAGACGTAAGAGCTGACCAGCTGGAGATCGACTGAGGTTTAGGGGCGCAGCATAGCAGCATGCTGCGCCCCTACGCATTTCAGCAGGCGGTACCGCACTTCTGCGGGATCTTGATGACATCGCCCGGCCGGATCACGGATCCCAGGGTCAAGCCGTTGTAGTTGAGCAGCGCCGTGAGGGACACCCCGTAGCGCCGGGCGATCTCGGTCGCCGTTTCGCCCGCCTGCACGCGGTGCCGCCCCGCGCTCGCCTCGGTGCGGACCACGCGCCGGTAGCGCGGCTCGGGCGGCACCGACCACGCCGACAGCGGCACCACGCGGCCGCTCATCGGGATGATGACCCGCTGGCCGACGCGCAGCGCGTGCGCGTGGAGCCGCGGGTTCGCGCCCTCGATCATCGCCACACTCACGTGGTAGCGCTTGGCGATGTCGGACAGGGTCTGGCCGCGCGCCACGTAGTGGTCCACGAAGGTGATCCGCTCGGTGACGGGGAGACTGTCGTAGCGCTCAGCCACGAGCGTCCCCCGCCCGCGTGGCACCCGCACCACGACGCTCCTTGCCGGGGGCGTGATGCCGCGGACGAGCTGCGGATTCAACTCGAGGATCGCCGCCACGGTGGTATCGGCGAGCCGGGCGATCACGTCGAGCCCGGTCGCGTCGGGGATCGTGATCTCGTCGAACACGAGCGGCGGCAGCGGCTCCACCGCGAAGCCGTAGCGGTCGGGTTGCTTCGCGATGAGCGACGCGGCGATCAGCTTGGGGACATAGTCGCGGGTCTCGCGTCGCAGGTAGCGGCGATCGGACAGCTGGAAGAAGGTCCGGTCATCCACCGAATCGGCCTCCCCCGGGAGCCGGTCGATGCCGCGCTCGATCCGGCCCACGCCGGCGTTGTACGCCGCGGCGGCGAGATACGCGCTGCCGAGCCGCTCGCGCAGGTCGGCGAGATAGTTCACCGCCGCTTCGGTGGCCTTGAACGGGTCGCGGCGCTCGTCCATCCAGGGGTCCACCGTGAGGCCGTACAGCCGCGCCGTGCTGGCCATGAATTGCCACATCCCGACGGCCCGGGCGCGGCTGACGGCGGTGTTCGAGAGGCCGCTCTCGATCAGCGTCAGGTACACGAGGTCCTCGGGCAAGCGCTTGGCGCGGAAGCGCTCGCGGATCATCCCCTCGTAGCGCCCCAGACGGGACAGCCAGATCTCGAACCGGTCGCGCGCGTCCACCTGGAAGAACTCGAGGTACTCGAGGACGCGGCGGTTCGTCGCGAAGCTCGAGACGTCGATGTCGAAGGTCGGCTGGGGAGACGCCGCCGCGCCGATCGCGGTGCGGCCTTCCGGGCCGAACAGCCGCACGGCCTCTCGCTCCACGTCCTCGCCCTTGACTTGCGGCGTCGCGGGAGCGGGCCCGTCAGCCAGCGTGTCTGTCGCGAGCTTCGCCCGGTGCAGGCTGTCGAGCACGCGCTGATCGGCGGCCGAGTCCCGCTCCGTGCGGGCGGCGAGGGCGGCGAGCGAGTCTCCCGCGGCGCGCGCCGCAGCGAGCGTGTCGAGAATGGCGGGCTGCGGTGCTCCGCCGTCCGCATGCCCCCCACGGGCGCCGCCGCAGCCCGAGATCAACAGCGCCGCCGCGCACAGTCCCCACCCCACCGTTGGCCGTCTCATCGCGTCGCGAAAAAATTCCCCAGAATACGGTTGGTCGCGTTCAGTACCGCGAGCGCCGCCCCGCGCGGCGGATCGTCGTCCGTCAAGTACGCACCTACGAGCCGCGAGGCGCGCGTCTCCTGCCGCGCCGACAGTGAGACGATGACGACGGTCGCATCGAACGCCCGCACCGCCTTCACCCCCAGGAGCTCGAACGCCAGCTTGGGCTGCACCACCCGCTCCAGCGCCCGTACGGTCGCGTCCGCACAGCAGCGCAGCTCACCAGCCTGCGAGATCACGCCGTCCGCCTCGCCCGAGAACAGCCGGCCGTCCGTGGCAGACAGCACGACCTTGGCGCGACAGCGCCCGCTCGCGAGCCGCTGGAACGCGAAGTCCTGAAACCGCAGCCGCTCCCCGGCCGTCGGGCCCGCCGTCGCCCCCACGCTCCCGCCCGCCTCCCTTCAGTCGAAGCGCACTTCGATCTGCTGCCGCGCCGCCAGGTCCTGCGGCGGCTCGACCACGTCCACTTCCAACCACGGCCGCCCCTGGCCGTCCCGCCCGGCCGATACGACGAGGATCAGCCCGCTCTCGAGCTCCACCTTGAGCTGCCGCAGGTCCGAGCGCACCGTCACCTCCCGCACTACCTCGCCCCGCAGCCGGGCGACTGCCGCGGCGATGCGGCGCAGATCCGGCAGCTCGAGCGCACTCACGCCAGGCGCTCGGCGAGGAACTGGGACAGGACGGCGTCCGGGATCCGCTCGGCCTGGATGAACAACGACGATTTCGAGGTGGCCTCCAACGGGTACAGCGTCCAGAAGGAGCGCCCGGGTCGCCCGGACGCCGACCGGAACGACAGGACCAGCTGCCATGCCTCGGTGTTGGCTGGGCGCTCCGCCAGGGCGTCCACATGCCAAACCTGATCGCCGTGGGCGATCACTCTCCATGGCATGGATCACCTCGGGAACTTGGGCCCGACAATATGGGGTGTAACTGTAAGTCAGGTCAAGATTTGGATTCGGTGGCCTGGGGGGGCCAGAACCCCAGCAGCCGGGCATCCCGGGCCGTGTCGACGTCCCGCAGCCGCCGCAGCAGGTGGCAGGAGAGCCCGAGGGCCCGGGCCCGGGCGCGCGTCTCGACCGCCACGACCGCGGTGGACCAGGCAATGCCCCGGAACAACGCGGGCTCGGGCGCCGCCAGACCGATCAAGTAATAGCCGCCGTCCCGCGCCGGTCCGAGCACTACGTCGCGCCGGCCCAGCGCCGTGAACGCCGCTCGCACCAGCCGCCCATCGACGCCAGGGCAGTCGGACCCGATGATGACGACGCGGCGGGCCCCAGCGGCGAACGCGCCGGCGAACGCCGTCACCAGGCGCGCGCCGAGGCTCGCGCCGACCTGCGGACGGAGCGTCAGGTGTCTCCCTGCCACTCCCCGCAGCCACTGCCGCACCAACGACGCTGCGCCAGCCGGCGTGAACCATACCGTCGTGCGGTAGCCCGAGCTCGCGGTCGCGCGCACCACGTGGCGCCCGAGCCGCCAGTACACCTCCGCCGCGTCCGCCGGGCCAATCTCCTCGGCCAGCCGCGTCTTCACGCGCCCCGGGATCGGCGCTTTGACGAAGATGCCGAGGACGCGCGCGCTACGCCGCACGCCAGCGCGCGAGCCGACGAGGCGGCACGCCCATCAGATAGAGACCGATCAGCATCACGTTGCGGAGCCAGGTCCGTAGGGCACCGCGTGCGCGATACCGTCGCCCCGACGTGACGAGCGCCGCGGGGAGCCTCCGTATGTCCACGCGACGCTTTTTCACTCGACGAATCATGTCGACGTCTTCCATGATCGGAATGTCGGCGTAGCCGCCCACGGCCTGGAACAGCTCGCGCCCGATCAGCAGTCCCTGGTCGCCGTACGGCAGGTGGTACAGCCGCTCCCGCAACGCCTGCCCTAGCTCGATGAATCCCTTCCAGGGCGCGGGCAGGTCGATGGCGAAGCGGAACACGGCGGCCTCGGGCACGGGTGCGTCCACGACGACGGCGAGCAGGGCGCGGCGCGCGGCGGGCGGCATGCGGGCATCGGCGTGGAGGAACAGGAGCCATTCCCCCCCCGCCGCGGCGGCGCCGGCGTTGAGCTGTCGCGCCCGGCCGGCCGGACCGACAATCGTGCGGGCAGCGTGGCGCGCCGCGACCCCGAGGGTCTCGTCCCGCGATCCGCCGTCGCTCACCACGACGTTCAGGGGGACGGTCTTCCTGAGGCGTTCCAGATCGGCGAGCAGGCCGGGAAGGTACGAGGCTTCGTTCAGCGTCGGAATGACGACGCCGATCACGGCGGGACGGTCGGACGCTCGGACGGTGGGGCGGCCACGCCCCACTTGCGAGCGATCGTGGGGATGAAACTGAGCAGCACGAGCAGCGCCCCGGCGATGAGGACGCGAACGAACACACGATGGCCCGCTTCCCGCGAGCCCGACAGTAGGGCGTCCGCGAAGAACGTATAGACGAGCGTCGCCGGGACGACGCCGATCGCGGTCGCGGCGGCGTAGGTGCGCCAGGGCATCGCGGTGAGCCCGGCGCCGAAGTTGAGCAGATTGAACGGCACGACGGGGATCAACCGCAGCCGCAGCAGCCACGCGAACCCCGCCTGGTGCGCCAGCCGGTCGAGCCGCGTCGACAGCCGGTCGCCGAGCAACGCGTGCAGTCCCTCGCGCCCCAAGAGGCGCGCCACCCAGAAGGCGGCGGAGGCGCCGAGATTGGCGCCCACCAGATTCAGGAGCGCGCCCCACCAAAACCCGAACACCGCGCCGCCCACGAGCGTCAGCACGAGCCCCGAGAAATCGAGCGCCGCCGCGAGCGTGTAGGCGCCGACAAAGGCGAGCGGCGCCCACCACGGCTCCCGCAGCGCCGCCAGCAGCTGCTCGATGCCCCGGGGGGTGAGCCAGCCGCGCGCCGGCGACGCCCGCACGGCGAGTGCGGCCGCGACGAGCAGCGCGATGAGGACGAGGAGCTTCGCCAGCCCCCGAACGCGCGGGGTCAGAGCCACCAGCGGACCACGCGCCGCACCAGTCGTGCGGCCCGCGTGCCCGTGTAGCGGGTGCGATACCATTCGTCGGCGGTGCGCTTCACGATCTCGCTCAGCGTCGGATAGGGATGGATCTCGCGCGCGAGCGCCGGGAGCGTGATGCCGTGCCGCATGGCGAGCGCGACCTCCATGATGAGCTCCCCTGCCCCGCGCCCCACGAGCGTCGCGCCGAGGATGCGGCCGTTCGATCGGGTCACGACTTTCGCGAAGCCAACGGTCGTACCCTCGATGATCGCCCGGTCGAGCTCCGCGAAGCTGGCGCGGAACGTGGCCGCTCGCTCGCCGCGGGCCTCCGCCTCGGCGGCCGTGAGCCCCACCCGCACCACCTCGGGATCGGTGAACGTCACCCACGGGACGACGCGATAGTCGACCTTGGTCGGGAACGGGGTGAACGCGTTGCGCACCACGATCTTGGCCATGTAGTCGGCGACGTGCGTGAACTGCAGGCCGCCCGTCACGTCGCCCGCGGCCCAGACTCCGCGCGCCGTGGTCTCGAGCCGGCCGTTCACGCGCACCGCGCCGTCGTCGAGCTCCACCCCGGCCCGCGCCGGCTCGACGTCGCGCGTGTTGGCGCGGCGCCCGGTTGCGACGAAGATCTCATCCCCCACCACGCGCCGCCCGTCGGCGCCGAACACCACCTTGAGGTTCCCCTCACACGCCACCCGGGCGGCCGAGAAACCCGTGACGATCGTGATGCCCTCGTGCTCCAGCCGCTCGCGCACGAACCGGCCGACTTCGGGGTCCTCGCGCGGCAGCACTTCGGGGAGTCGCTCCAGCACGGTGACGCTGCTGCCGAGGCGGTGATACGTCTGCGCCAGCTCGAGCCCGACCGGCGCTCCGCCGAGCATGATGAGCCGCTCGGGCAGCGCCGGCTGGTCGAACGCGGTGACGTTGGTCAGAAAGCCCGCGTCCGGAAGGCCGGGAATGGGCGGCACCGCGGGCTCAGACCCCGTCGCCAGCACGATCCGTTTGGCGCGGAGCCGCCGGTCGCCCGCCTCCACCCGCTCCGGCCCGGCGAGCCGGGCAGGCGAGAGGATCACGTCTACGCCCATCCCGCGGAACCGCTCCGGTGAATCGTGCGGGGCGATGCGGTCGCGCGCCGCGCGCAGCCACGCCACCGCATCGACCCACCCCTCCCCCGTCCCCCGTCTCCCTTCCCGGTATTTCCGCGCGAACGCAATCAACGCTTTCGAGGGAACGCACCCGGTCCAGAGACACTCCCCGCCCAGCGCTTCCCGCTCGATGAGGGCCGCCTTCGCGCCCAGCGTGGCGGCGCCGGCCGCGGTGACGAGGCCGGCGGTGCCGCCGCCGATCACGATGATGTCGTGGGTGTAGTCAGTCACCCCGGGTGGCGAGCGCCCGAAACCGCTTGGAAAGCTCCTTTGTCGCGGGCCCCGGCTTGCCGCTCCCGATCACGCGACCGTCGAGCTTCGTGACCGGGACGATCTCCGCGGCGGTGCCGGTGAAGAACATCTCGTCCGCCGTGTAGAGGTCGTAGCGGTTCAGGGGGATCTCCTCGACCGCGTAGGTCGCCTCGCGGGCTAGCTCGATCACCGCGTCGCGGGTGACGCCGCGCAGGATTCCCGCGTAGGCCGGCGGCGTCTTGAGCGTGCCGTTGGTCACGGCGAACAGGTTCATGCCGCTGGCCTCGGCCACGTACCCCTGCGCGTCCAGCATGATCACCTCGTCCACGGCGGCCGCGATCCCCTCCACCTTGGCGAGGATGTGCGAGAGATAGTTGAGCGACTTGATGCGCGGGCTCAGGCTCTCGCGGTGGTTGATCGGCGTCGCGGCCGTGAGCACCACGAGACCCTTGTCGTAGCGATCCTGGGGCCATAGCTGGATCGTGTCGACGATGCAGATGACGGACGGCTTGGCGCACTTGCGGGGGTCGAGCCCGAGGTCGCCCACGCCGCGCGTGACGAGGAGCCGGATGTAGGCCTCGTCGAGCCCGCTCTTCGCGACGGCCTCCTCCACGAGCCGCTGCAGCGCGGCCTGCGGCATGGGAATCTCGATCCACACGCCCTTGGCCGAGGCGTACAAGCGGCCGAGGTGCTGGGCGAGGCGGAACACGCGGCGGTTGTACACGCGGATGCCCTCGAACACGCCGTCGCCGTACAGCAGGCCGTGGTCGAACACCGAGACCTTGGCGCTCGTGCGGTCGTAGTACGTCCCGTCGATCCAGATGATGGGTGGCATAGGCCCCTTAGCGTGAGTAGGCGACGATCTTGTCCAGGATGGTGCGCGCGAAGTCCTTGTCCCAGGTCACGGCGCTCTTCTTCGCCACGACCTGGACGCGGCTGGTCTTTTCCTGGGACGTGATGGTGACGCTGACGTCGCGATCGACGGCGTCGCCGTCGATCTCCCGCTTCTCGCCCCCGTTGTCGGTGTGCTGGGTCTCCGACCTGGTCTCGCGGATCTTCAAGTCGGCGAACGCGTGCTGCGCGGCCGCGGCCGCGCGGTCCACGCTGGCGGGCACGACCGATTCGGCACCTCGCTCCGTGAAGTAGACGCCACCGCCGGCGCCCGCGCCGACGGCCGCTACGACGCACCCGGCGGCCAGCGTCCCCCCCGCCAGAGCGGCAGCCGCCCAGGCCCGGAGCCTCGTTTTCCGGTACATGGCCAAACCCTCCCCCAGGAGCGAACCGGGACCAGCGCGGTGCCCTACCGTCCCCGCGAATATACCCGGCCCCTCGACCCCTCGGCTACGGCGCGCCCGGCCGGAGGCCGTGTTATCCAGATCACGGAACGGATGGCCGGACGGGGCGATCCTGTGGCATGGGACAGACCATCGGTTGGGCCAGAATCTGGTACGCGGTGAAGCACGACGACGACGTGACCTTGCGCCAGGGTGCCTGGTACCCCGTGCTCAACACCGCTCCCACGCGGGTCGAGCTCGACGTGTCCGGCCGCCGTGTCACCGTGCCCCAAGACGTCATCGAGTTACGCCCCCGCCGCCCCGATCGTTTCACCGTCGTATACCGGGCGCACGTACGCAGTGTGTCCCAAGTGTGCGTCGCGCGTGCGGCTGCCGAAACTGCCGCGCCTCGGCACGTCGGGCGTCTTGGATACGAAGAGCGCCGAGCGCGCGCGGTGCCCCAAGTGCGGCCACGAGGGCACCGTGGCGTGGTGGGAGACGGGGTAGCCTCAGCCGGGAGGGGCGAGCCGCTCGCCCTCGCGCCGCTTCGCCAGCAGTCGCTCGGTGAAGTCCACCCGTTCCTCGAGCTCCGCGAGCCGGTGACGCATCTCATCCATGTCGGCGCGCAGCTCGGGATCCGTTGAATGCGCAGGGGGCTGGGCTCGCGTGGTTCGGTCGCCGAACGCGCGACCCACGGCCCGCAGCGTCCTGCCGAGCGACACTGCCAGAATGATGATCCCGACGCCGATGGCCCAGCCGTACTCGCCCACTGGCGCACTCCCATCACGAGCTACGCTGCCGATCGCGACGTGACCCGGGCGGGGATCGAACCCGCGGCCTGCGGATTAAAAGTCAAGAAGCCTCGGCGTCGCTCCACGGAAGGTGGCGGAAGAACAAGGACTTCGCCACCGGTCCAGAGGAACGAGGAGGCCTGAATCTACCCGATGACGAACCGAAAGTGGTGGGATAATCGGTGGGACTGGCCGGGAGTCGGTCGCTTCGGCCTCCTGGTCTTGTCACCACCGCTGTCGTCGCGGAGTAGGCACTCGGCTCCCGAGTAACGCGGAAAGGGACTCGTCGAGGCACTCCGGCTGCGAGGACGCAGTGCTGGACAGCGCAGCCGGCACCCCAGGATAGACTAGCGGCGACGAGCCAGTCGCGGGCACCGTGGTGCCGCGTTCACGATCACCGGCCACGGGACTGTCCGGGATCTTCCGCCACCACAAATTACAGCTACGTCATCCCCCAAGCAGTCTACTCGGGATGATCGCTTCCGGCTTCGTGTTGAACAGGAAGCCCGTCAGAACCCATCTATCTGACGTCCGATAGGCGTCGAAGTAGACATAAAGCGGTCCTCTTTCGTAGAGCAGGATCAAGTAATGCCGAACCACGCGAGACCCAAGCGGCGACGTGGCTAGAGTCTCATGCCCTACAAACGAGCCGTAGGCCGTCTCGATCGAGTTGAGGGCCCTTACCGTGTTCGAGACCAACATGGAATCGCTGTTAGCCGGCGAGCCGTTAAGCCACACCTTCACAGCGGCTGCCGGCCCTTGCGACTTGTAGGCGTGTAGTCCTGATAAGATCACAGCCGGCATTTCTCCCTGCTGGGCAGCAGCTCGGCCCGCAGTCGCAAGGACGGCGATTCCAGCAAGGAATACCCAAGCCCTCCAACGCATCTGTCGCACTCCTCTCAGCCGTGCCTGGTGGCGATATGATGCCTCCACTTATCAGTGCTTGACGATCACCGAGTCAAGCGACACAGGGCCCCGCCCGCGAGGGCCAGCAGAAGCATGACAAGGGGCAACCCGAACACCCATCCTCTCAGGAGGAGGCTGAGGAGTCGCTGACCTTGGGTGGTATACGACTCCTTGCGATACGCCGCGAGCCCGACGGGCCGCCTGTCCTTGCCGCACTTCAGCATTCGAGCGCTGACACCTACTCCTGTGAGGACATACACCGAGAATGCCAGCATCGGTGGAACGGTGCAGGGTGGTATCATTGTCTGCAATCAAGCACGTAGTGCGGTGTGGTCGTAGTCAAGCCCACCCTCCAGTTCACCGGAGGGGCAGCGGGAGCAGCCTGCGCCGACACGCTCACCGAGGAAGGGTTCACGCTAACCCCGCCGGCAAAGGCCGTCGTTCCCGCCGCGATGTCGAGCGACGTCCCCCCGAAGCTACCGCCTGTCCACGTACCTTCGAGTCCTCCGCTGATGTCCCAGCCGACTGCCCCTCCGGCCTTAGTATATCCGCCGATCCCGGTGCCGCCAATGAAAACGCCCGCCCCCCACACGGTTCCCATGCCCGCGACAAAGTCAACCGCCGCCCCGCCCGACAGAGTTTGCGGTCCGAAGAAGACGTTCAGGGCTCCGCAGGCCAGTTGCTTGAGTGAAAACGGTTCCTGCTGATTAGGGTTCTGCGTCGCGGAATTACCTAGGCCAGCGGTCCCCCCGCCACGGCCCCCGCCCAGGTTGCCGTCCCCGGTCCGTCCCATCCCCTGACTGTTTCCACTTCTTGTATCACAAATCTCGACGTAGGTGTAGTAGACATCTTGATGGCCGTCGGGATACGTGACCGTGTACTTCCAATCCCACGTCCAGTAGCAGCCACCGCCACCGCCTTCACACTCTATAAAGCAGTCGGCCAAGCCGGTCGGATCGCGGTGATTCGCTGGATCGTTCCCCGCGTACGCGTATTGATTCAACCCACCCGCAAACCCCAATGGATCTTCGGATAGGAACCGACCGAGTTGTGGGTCGTAGTAGCGCGCGCCCAGGTGATACAGCCCCGTCTCCTGATCGTATTCCTGGCCTCCTAGGCGGAACCGCACCAGAGTCCCCGTGTCGCTCGGGATCTCGCCCCACGGCGAGGTCGGCATCCCGTAACGCTTGATTTCGGCCCCTCCCTGAGCGGCAGCCACGCCGATCACCGAATGCACGACGGGATCCTTGATCGCAACGCCCGTCAAGGCGGGTGTGCGCATCGCAAAAAGATTCTGGTCGCCGGGGAAGAATCCGTACTCGGCGACCACTGTGGCTTGGTTGGTCGGATCGATGTAGCTCGGGTCGACGTCCATCGCCACCTTGCCGCCGTCGTAGACGAACCACGTTCTCACGCCGCTCACAGTCTTCGCGACTCTACGGCCGAGCGGGTCATAGGCGAACGTCGTCACGGTGTGCACGCCGCCGGCCGGCCACTTCTCCACGCGGATCAACTGGCCTTGCGCGTTCCACTGGAATGTCGTCGTGTCCGTTCGGTTCCAGCTATCGCTCGTTCCCACGCCGGCTTTCTGGAGGATCGCGCCATTCGCATCGTAGGTAAACGCGTACCCTTTGAATCGCTGGACCCGATTTCCAGAGCCCATCACGGCGTTAGCCAAGCTGTCCGTCCGGTTGCCTGCCGGATCGTAGCGGTAGGCGTCGCCCATGCTGTCGCAACGACCGTACTCGTTGAAGGGAAGGAGCACGTTCCCGGACAAACGGAGCTGACACATGTTTGTCAGCCGTCCGCTCGCGTCGTAGGTGTAGTCACGAACCAGCAACGGCGCGCCTTGAAGACGACCGAGCGAGTCGTAGCCCCAAGTACGGCCGAAGTCGGTGTTGAGCTGGCTCACCCCGAACGAGTCCCGCGTCACCATGTGCAACGAATCGAAGCTCTGCACGTGGGTCCATGTCCCGCTCTGGCCGGGACTGTAGGTGATCGTGGCCGGCTTCGTCTCCGAGTCCCGTGCGAACGCCGCGCACGTGCCCGCGCCGCAGAGCGTGTCAAGCGTGCCTAGGTTGCCGTTGTACACCCAGCGCGCCACGTTGCCGCCCGCCGGCGCGGAACGGCTCACCAATCGGCCATGCGAGTCGTATGTGTACGTCATCTGGTAGGTCGTCCACCCGTCCGGCATGCGTTGTGATATGAAGGTCGGGCGGCCTGCCTGATCGAATGCAATCGAGTCGCGCCCGTTCGCGTTGGCGGCTACCACCCACGCACCGTTCGCGCCATAGGTGAAGGACTCCTGGGGGAAATCGGGCCCGGAGCGGGTGAGCACGCGTCCCAGCGCGTCGTACGTCAGAGTGATCGCATCCCCGCGCCGCGTCCTGGCCGTCCGGAGGTGGCCGCCCACGTCGTACTTGAGTGAGTCCACCTTGGTCGTGTCGCCGAGGTCGTGGCGAGCGACCGTCAGACCCCAGGCGTTGGGATCGAACTTGTACACTTGACCCTTTGGATCCTGGATCCGCGTCAGGCCGAGCGCGCTGTAGAAATACTGGGTGACGTACCCTAACTCGTTCGTCGATGCCGTGGCGCGATTCGCGATGTCGTACGACACGGCATGCTTGGCGCCCGTGGCAAGCGTGGTGGTGTCCACCAGACCGTACGCGTTGTAATGGTACGAGGTAACGTGCCCCTTGGGGTCGATGAACTGGATGGGGTTGCCGCCAGCGGCGAGCGTCGCATAGACCGTGCGCGTCCGGTGGTCGCCGCCGTCGGTTACGAGGGTATCCTGGCCGTAGGCGTTCGGAAAGTGCCAGGCCACGACCGTCCCGCCCCATGGGCCGTAACCGGGAGACGCGGTGTTGCCGGCGTAGATAAGCCGCAGCGTGCCGGCCGGGCCCTGGCTACCGTCGTGGTAATAGTAGTCGAGCCGCACCGGCCCGCCGGTGACCGTCTTGAGCCGGTTGCTCGCATCGTAGCTGTAGGTGTGAACCTCATGCGTGGTATTGTTCGTATCGCTGCTGACCAGATAGCCGCTGTAGGCGTCGGCAAAGCTACCCCCGTTCGGCTGTTGCGTCCTGGTGACGTTGCCGAGCGTATCGCGGCTGATCGTCGTCACTTGCCCCAGGGCGTCTACCACCCTCGTTGCCAACCCGAAGCGATCGAGCGCGACTTTGGTCACGTCCCCGAGGGGATCGGTCGCGGACGCAAGAAGCGTATCGGGGCTCACATTGCTCTTCGGTGCACCGGCGGAAGTCCCCGGTATGGCGGGCTGCCAGGCGACGAGACTCGCGGTTGTAAGAGACGTGGTGGGACGAACGGAAGCACCCGTGTAATCCGTGGCCGCTGGGCCCGTGATGCTCAAGAGCTGGTTCAAGGCATTGTACGCGTAGTTCCACGCGCCGCCCGCCCGATCGGTGACCTGCGTGAGGAACGAGTTCGCGCCGTAGGCCAGCGAGTCGGACAGCGCATCCGGATTGGTGACCTTCACGAGCTGACCGTTCACGATGGATACTCGCGTCACGCGACCAGCAGGATCGCTGATCTGAGTGAGCTTGCCGGTCGTGTAGCTCAAAGTGAATGCTTTGCCGGCCGCGTCCGTCACCGAAGTCAGGAGGGTGTCGGTCCACGTCAACGTGAGGTCCTGGATGCTCGCAAGGGCAAAGTGCCGGACCAGTCGACCGTCGGCGCGAAAGTCCGCGATGCTCCCCTGCAGGCCCGTCAAACGGTACAGTTGGCCGAGCACGGGATCGGTGTAGACGCCGAGGGTCCCGCTCTCCCCCGAGGACGAGACGAACGCGCACGTCGCGCACGTACGGTCGAAGTACGACATGACCCCGCTGCCGTCGATCAAGAGCAGGCTGTAGCTCCCTGCCATGGAGTAGAGTCGCGGGAGGCCGGCGAGCCCGGCGCCAGCACCGAAAGAGCTCGCGGTCTGGTCGTTCACTAGCAGACGCGAGCTGACCGTCGTTGTGGCACCCGCCGCGTAGTTCGCCGTGACAATCACATTGACCGGATACCAGCCCGTCGCGAGGCCATTCGCCTTCGCGTCGACGGTCGCCACGAGGCGGGTCGTCGTGGTGGTGCCGGCGGTGTAGTACGCCGAGGTCGCCCCGTTCATCAGCTGCAGGAAGACGCCGCTCGACGCGAGCTGAACCTGCACCTGGTAAGTGCCCGGGTACGGCCCTGCGGGATTCGAGACGTCCACCGTCACGAGGGAGACAGGCCGGACAGCGGTGCTGTTGTAGGCCAGGGTGAGCGTGCGCGGCGTGCCCATGGACCCGAACGCCGGCAGGCTGTGGGCATAGCGCACGCCGTCAGCGGCCAAGCTGTAGCCGGCGCTGTACGGAGCTAGCGAAACGGTCGGCGCGCGGCCGGCAGCAGTTGAGGCGGTGATGGAGACCCAGCCGGAGTCCTTCACGGTCGCATCCGTGCTCAACGTCGCCGTGAGCTTGACTGAGCCGGTTGTGCCCAGATTCCCCGTGTTATAGGTCACCCGGATCGTGTCCAACACCAATGACGGCAGGATGACCGATGCCGGGGAGAAGGTGCAGGCCGTCGCCGTGCCCGTGCACGAAGCGGTGAGATTGTAGGTGCCGGCGATCGTCGAGACATTCTGCACCGTGAAGGCTTGGACGTTCCCCCGCGCGTTCGCCACGGCAGCAACGGCCTGCCCGTCGGGCAGGACCGCTACCTGTGGCGTCGGCGACGCCGTGACCTGGAAGTAATACGAACCCGTGTCGACGGCCTCGCTTGCGGCGCGCAGAAAGATCTTCGCAGCACTCGGCGGCCCCACGTGGTAGTACGCCGTAACGGTCGTGGACGCACCGGGGGCCAGACTGACGAACGAGTTGCTAACGCTGTCGCAGGTCACGCCGCTGCCGGTCCACCCCCAGCAGGAGATGTCGTAGGAGTCCGCCCACGTTCCCACATTCTTGACGGTGAATACATCGCTATACCCACCAGTGTATGTCGGCTTGTCGGAGGTGGTGCCGTTGTGCGGCGACACTCCGACGGCGAACGTCCCGCATCCCGTCTGGCAATCAGGCGGGGGCGTTTGCGCCCCTACCGCGACCGGATCGAGAAGTGCGAGGGCGAAACCGAACGCCGACAGACCGAGGAGACACGATCGAGCGACCACAGGCTACTCCTGAGAGCGGACCACTCGCTCCTCAGGGCACGCGGTGTGCCTCGTTCCCCTGGTGGGATCTGTTTGAGAGGTCCCGACTTAGCAGGACGGGCACAGGGTCCGTTTTTGGAATTCCATGGAATTCCAATGGAATTCCGAATAGGCTCTCCGGCACGCCCGAGGCGAGATTCCAGCTGCCTTGAGTCGATAGTACAGGGTGGATCGCGCGATGCCGAGCTCGGTAGCCGCAGATCGCGTATCCCACCCGTGTGCTTGGCACACCGCAACCAGCGCGGCTAGTTCCGGGGCCAGAGCGTTCGCGCTCCGATGCGCCTCCGCGCGAGCTCCCAATGCCGCGATTCGGATCGCAGAGCGCACGGCCGCCGCGGGCAGCGCAGGGTCCTCCACCGAGCACCCCGCCCGTTCGATCGCCAACCGCAACTCGCGCACGTTTCCCGGCCAGGCGTAGCTCATGAGCTCCTGCGTCGCCGCGGGTTCGAGCCGCTGTCCCCGCTGCTCGACGAAATACTCCGCGAGCGGAACGACGTCTTCCATGCGTTCGACGAGCGGCGGGAGTTCAATCACGACGCCCGCCAGGCGCTGGTAGAGATCGCGCCGAAACGCGCCGCTCGAGACTTGCTGCTCGAGGGCGTCCTGCACGGCCCCGACAAAGCGCACATCGATGTGCCGCTCGCTCTCGTCTCCGAGCCGTTGGATCTCCCCGGTGTCGAGCGCGCGGAGCAACTTGGCTTGACCGTCAAGCGCCAGTGACAAGAGCTCGTCGAGAAACAGCGTTCCTCGGTCCGCACACTCGATGTGCCCGCGGTGCCGCTGCACGGCGCCGGAGAAGGCGCCCCGCTCGTACCCGTAGAGCAACCCCTCGGCCATCTCGCGCGGCAGCGCTCCACAATTCACGGCCACGAACCGCCCTCGACGGGCACTGCGCGCGTGGATGTGCCGTGCCACGAGCTCCTTGCCGGTCCCCGTCCCTCCGACAACCAAGATCGCGAGCGCGCCCGGCGCGTATCGCTCAATCAACTCCCGCGCCCGACGCATCGCCGACGAATTGCCGACGATCGGGGGCAGGCCGTCAGGGCTCACCGTTCCACTCCCTCCGGCAGCCGCGGCGCCGTCACACTGTCGGCGTCGGCGTCGGTCTTCAGGATTCGCGGGGTCAAGAACAGATAGAGCTCCGTCTCGTTGCTCGTCCGGCTCGCGCTGCCGAACAGCCCTCCGATGATCGGAATACGCGACAGAATCGGGATGCCGCTCTGGTTGACGTCGCGCTGCTTGTCGCGCAGCCCACCCAGCACGATCGTCTGACCGTCCTTCACGAGTACCTGGGTGACGGCCTCGCGCGTGGAGATCACCGGTGCGTCGAACTCGACCTCGCTCGTCGCCTGGTTGACTTCTTGCTGAATCAACAGCGACACGTACCCGTCCTGGTTGATCGTGGGCCGGACCGTGAGCTTGGTGCCGACGTCGCGATACTGCACGACCTGATCCCGGGTGGGCGTTTCCGTGGGGAGTGACCGGCTGACCTGGACGAACGGGCGCTGTGAGCCCACGAGCAGGCGCGCCTCCTTGTTGTTCGATGCGAGCAGCACTGGCCGTGAAACGATCTGGACGTCGCCCTTGCTTGCCGCCGCCCGCAGCGTAGCGTCGATCTGCGCGTGACCGAGGTTCATCAGGTGAATCACGACGTCGCCGAGCCCGCCTCCGACGCTCGACGCGTCCACGGTGCCATCCCCGTGATCCACCGACTGCTGCGGGACGAAGAAGTCGGCCCCGAACGAGAAGCTGCGGTCATGCCGCGCCTCGATGATCATGACCTCGATAAGGACCTGAAGCGGCCGGATGTCGAGCTGCTCGACCGCTTGTTGCAGGATCTCGAAGTCCGGCTGCGACGCGCGGATGAGGAGTGAGTTGGTCAGCTCGTCCGGGACGATCGTCACGGGTCCAGAGAGCGTGGCGGGCTTCGCACTCGGCGGCGCCGGCGGGCCCGGGGCGGGTTGTGCAGCGCCTGCCGGGGGAAGGACGTTCCGCCGCAGTTCGTCGGACAGGGTCGGTGTGGCGGGTCCGGCGCGGCCCGAGAACTCGCCGCCACCACCGAACAACAGGTTCACCGTCGCCGCGACGTCGGCGGCGCGGGCGTGCTTGAGGCGGACAACAAACAACTGGACGGCAGCCCCGCTCCCCTGACCCGCCCCAGGCGGCAACCCTGCCGCGCCCCCTCCTCCGCCGGGCGGCAACGGGCGGGACGGGCCGATCCGGAAGAAACTCGAGTCCTCGGTGAACTCGAGACCTTGCGATTCGACCAGACCCTTGAGCAGGCCGCGCAGCCCAATGCGCGGCACGGGTGCCGGGGTCTCAAGGGAAACGCGCGCCGGCTGGATGTTGCCCACGAGCACGGGCTTGGGGAGATAGCGGCCCAGCGCCTGGATGACGCCGCGGATGTCGGTGTCGACGAAGCGGACTGAAATACTATCGTTCACGGCGCGAACAGCCGTCGTGTCCTGCGCACGCAACGGACTGGCGGCAGGAACCAGCAGCAGAGCAACCGTGACCGCCCTCATTTCCCCAGCTCCTTAACCGTGAGCGTCCAGACGGTGTCCCGGCCCACGATCACGACCCGATCCCGACGGATGTCCTTGACCCGCAAATCACCCACGACGTCTCCTCTGCGCACCACGCGCGCTCCGTCGATGCCAGCGAATCCCTCGACCAGCGCAGTCGGATTCACGCCCCCGTCCCACACGATTCCGTCGAGCGCAAGCATCGGCTTCGGGACCGGAGGCGGCGGGGGCTGCCCGACACGCAGCGGATCGTAGGCCAGTATCGCCGGGCGGCGGGTGACGCGGAATGGGTCCCGAGCCACGATCTGCTCGCCCGCTGATTGGTCCGCGGCGAGCGGCACCGCCGCGGCTGCACCACCGTGGCCCGGCTCTCGCTCCGACAACGCGACACCCACCAGAGGCCACGCCGCAACCCGCATCGCAAGCGTCAACCCCGCCAGGAGCGCGCATGCGAGGGTAGAGTTCAGCGCAGTTGGCTTCACCCTTCCCCCGTTCGCTTTTCCTGCTTTCGCTCTTCGAGAAACCAGCCGGTGACCGTCACCTCGAGCCGCAGAACCTCGGGCGCGCGGTCGGCCGAGGTCGGATCGGTCGGGACGATCCGCAGCTCGCTCACCGACAGCGCCGCCTCGTTGAACTCCACCGCGCGAACCGCACCCGTCACGCCGCGGACGTCCGCTTCCAGCGTCGCCCGCAGTCGCACCCGTCGGAGCCTGCCGGCCACGGCGGAATCCGCCACCTGGTCCACGCGTTCGAGCTTCGCCCGACTCCGAGACGCCCCGAGATTCAACCGGCCTGACAGGTCGGCCAGCGCCTCCGCGGTGGTCTTCCCGCTCAGGAGCTTGGGCGCGAGACCCACGAGCGCCTGCCCGAGGGTCGCGGCGGAGTCGCGGAGCACGGATCCTTCGGCGAGATCGGCCCGCGTCCGGGCAAGCAGCGCCGCCCGGTCGCGCAGCGCTGCCTCGGCTGCGAGCACGCGGCGGACGCTCCACGGCAACACCCGCAGCAGCAGGACTGCCGTCAGGACCACGTAGCCGCCGAGCAAAAGGGCCTGGCGATCTCTCCCGGTCATGGAATTCCCCGCTCCCGGCTCCCTGCTCCCCGCTCGCCGAAGGCGATCGTGAAACGCTCCCATTCCCGACCGCCGAACGTCTCCCGGACTAGCGGCCCCTCAAGCCGAGGTGCGAGCACCGCCGCGGCGCGATCGAGGCTCGCGACCACGTCGGCCGCGCGCCGCGCGGAACCCGAGAGCACACCGGTTCCGTCGGCCGACCACGCGAGGCTCGTGAGCACCGCCGAGTCGGGGAGCGCACGCGTGATCGCGACGAGCGCGGCCATGCTGCGGCCACGCAACCGCTCGGCCGTCGTCAACGCGCTCACGGTCGCTTCGGCGTCTCGCAGCTCGCGGCGCGCCGCCAGCACAGCGGAGAGCGGCTGCTGGTAGCGGGCCAGTTCTAGGTCGACGGCGCGACGCTCCCACGCCAGTCGCGCGACAAACAGCGCCGCGGTGAGCAACCACGTCACCGCCGTGGTCACCGCCAACCGCCGGAGCCTGCGACGACCGGCCCGCTCGCGCCTAGCGCGCTCCGAGGTCGGCAGCAGCGTAAGGGCGGCGCTTTCCCCCGACGGCACGACCGCCTCGAGGACAAGCCCTGCCCCGCGCGCGCCCGCAGCGATCGCTTCCAGCAACGGTTCCTCGACGGCAGCCGCACGGGCTACATGCACGGTCCCGCTCGCGACCCATGTGGCATCAGTCACCAGGGGCTGGCCGTTGCGGCGGAAGAAGCGCGCCGCTTGATGGGCAACGAGGGCACGTAGCGCCAGCGGCTTGACCGGTGGCAGGTCGGTCAACGTGCGCACTTGGACGGGGGGACGGGCGAGCTCGGCCGTAAGCCACCGACGGTGCGGTGGCGCCTCGGAGGCGAGTCGTGCGATCGTGTCCGCCAGGTCGACGTGGTCCGCATACGTCGCTTCGCCCGCCCACGTGATCGCGCCCAGCTCGACAGCCTCGGCCGAAACACGCGAGCGGTCGATCCGCAGCCGGAGCAATCCGCGGCGCCACGGGAGGGTGATCATTCGGTCTCCCGTCTAATGACGGCCAGCCGCCCGGCCACCGGGACGAGCGTGAGCGTCACGCGCGCCACGAGCGGCGTACCGCGCACCCCGCCCTCCACCCTCGCCACTAGCTGCATGGGAGCGAACGTAGTAGCGCGCTGGAACTCCGGGTAACTCGCGTACAAGGTCGCGCGCCCAGTGGAAGAGAGGAGTGCTCCCAGCTCATCGGCGTTCCGCACCGGCTGACCCGTTAGCCGCCGCCGGATGAGCAGGGTGACGGCCTCGTCGCTCAATCCCGGGAGCGTCGCGATCACGATGGCGGGAGCGGCGTTCAGATTGATCGCGCCCGTGCCGCGCGTCGTGAGAAACGCGTCGAGCCGAGCGACGAGCGAATCGTCAAAACCGCGCACGTAGCGCAGCTCCGCGATGTCAGCGAGCGGACCGTTCCGAGCCCCCGGCGTCTCGATGCCGAACGGACGCGAGATCGAGTCGGGGTCGCGCCAATCAAGTAAGGCATCCACCAACGAATCGATCGCGGCGCGCGCCGGGGAGCTGACTGCCGCGACCACTGCCACCAGTGCTGCTCGGTCGGCCAGGTTCACGTTCAGCTTCGCCTCAGGATCCTCGAGCGCCGCCCGGCACCATGTGCCACGACCCAAGTCGATGGAGTCGAGCATGCGCAGGGAGGGATCCTGGGCGTAACGGGCGAGCAGGATCTCCACGCACGCCTCGCGCGCCCAGCCAGCCCGCGCGAGGAGCACCCGATTATGCGTGGTTTCGCTGCCGGTCCGCGCGACCGCCACGGCCACACCGCCGAGCACGGTGAGCGCGGCGAGCAGCCACAGGACGGCGAGGAGGGCGAAGCCGCGCTGCCTCATCCCCGCTCCTTGATGAGAAACAGCAGCGTATCCACGACGCATCCCGCATCTCGCGTCCCGCATCCCGCTCTCCCAGCCCGGATCCGCACCGCCAGCGGCGCGCTGACGGGACTCACCCACTCCCGCACCCAACGCGACTCGGCGCCCGGCTCGAGCAGATAGTCGAACGCCACGTTCGCCACCCCGCCGATCAACGCGACGGGCTCGCCTGGCGTCACCGACGCGACCAATCGATCGCCTTCTCGGCCGAGGGCGACGCGGCGCCGCTCGAACCAGCCGTCTGCCGTCCGCTCCCAGGCAGTGAAGTCCACCCGGTCGGCCCGTCCGTCAAAGCCCCCCGCGCTATCGGTGCCCACCTCGAGCGACAGGAACGCCGCGTTGAGCCAGCGGCGGGCGTTAGCGGCGCGGTCGAGCGAGTCGCGCGCGGCGACGAGGGTTCGCCCGCGCTCCGCGACCGCGGCGAAGACCTGGTGCGCAACGAGGACGACGAGGGTGGCGATCGTCAGGGCGACGAGGACTTCGATCAGCGTGAACCCGCCCTGAAGGGCGGGCTCGGCCCGAGCGCGCGCCCTTAAGGGCGCACGTGCGCCGAGCCCGGGCTTCAGCCCACGGACCTCAGGGACCATTTCTCGCCTCCCTCCTGTACACAACCGTCGCCAGATCCTCCACCGCGGGCGATCGCTCCTGCGCTACCGCGATCCGGTACAGGGTCCGCTCCGGCCGCTGCACATCGACTACGAGCTCGCCCAGCCGGTGGCGGCCGAGGCGCCGGTCGAGCTCGCTCTGCTTGAGCAGCGTGAGCGCAGCGAGCAGGCGCTCCTCGGCGGCGAGGGTACGCTCTCGCTCGCGCGCGTCCCATTCGGAGCTGAGCCCGGCGCTCACGAGGCTCACGAGCGCGAGCCCGGACGCCGCGAGAATCGCGACGGCCACGAGCACCTCGAGCAGCACGACGCCCCGTTCAGCGCGGGGCATTGTGGGGAGCGCCAGTGAGGGGATCGACGCCAGAGCCGAGGGCGCGGCCGTCGGGGAGAAACAGGGGCGGCAGAAGGCGGGAATGAGCGGTAGAAGGCGGTAGAGGTTCCTTCGCATGGACGGGCTTCCCTGTCCTGATCGCCTCCTCCCGCGCGCGGCGTAGCTCCCGGACCCACTCCGACTCACGCGGCGCCCGGAGGCTCGTGAACGCGAGCCCGCTGACCGCGAATATCAGACCGAGGATCGTGAGGACGACGAGCATCTCGAGGAGCGTCACCCCGGTCCGTCGCATTCAGAATCCTCCAGGACGAATCGAGTAGACGGCTTGCAGCAGCGCCGCCGCCACGAACGCGACCAGGCCCCCGAACGCGATGATCAATGCCGGCTCGACCAGCGTGACGAGCGTCTTCAGGCCGCGCTCGGCCTCTTGGGCGGCGAGATCGCCGGCGCGCAGCGCCATCTCCCCGAGACGCCCGCTCGACTCGCCCACGGCGAACAACTGGAGCGCGCTCGCGAGCAGGGCGCCCTCCCGCTCAAGCGCAGCGGTGAGCGGCGCCCCTTGGGCGACCCGTTCGCGCGCCCGATCGAGCCGCGCCGCGACCGCCAGGTCGCCCGCGGCTTCCCGTGCTCCCTCGAGCGCCGAGAGCAACGGCATGCCGGCGCGGAGCATCCCGCCAAGCGCGCGAGCCACACGCGTCGTCGCCAGCGCCTGGCGCATCGACCCGAGCCCCGGGGCGGTGATCAGCGTCTCGTCGATCCAGCGACGGCTCGGCGGACGTTTGAGCGCTTCGAGCACCATCCAGACGCCCGCGAGCGCTACGGGGAGGAAGAGGAACCAGAACCGCGAGAGCAGCGCCGCCCCCGTGATGAGCAGCTGGGTCGCGACGGGGAGGTCCTGTCCCATGTCCCCCAACAACTCCGCGAATCGCGGGACGATGACCGTGCCGATGACGAGGACCGACACCGTGCCGACGGCGCCGAGCAGCAGCGGATATGCGAGCGCCTGGCGCACGCGCGCGACCAGCTCCGCTTCCTGCTCGAGGTGCGTGGCCACCTGCTCGAGCGCCGCGGCCAGTTGGCTGCCGCGCTCCCCCGCGTGGATCATGCCGAGCACCACCGCGGGGACGGCGCCTCGCCCGCGCGCCAGCGCCTGCGCGAAACTCTGGCCCTCGCGTAACGCTGTCCGCGCCAGCTCGAGCGTCTCCCGCAGCGCGCCGCGTGCCAGCGATTCGCTAGCCGCGACGGCCCGCTCGAGGGGCACGCCCGCCGAGACGAGGGCCGAGACGCTGCGGAACACGAGCGCGAGATCGCGGCGGCTCGCAGGGCGTCGCGCCGTCTCTGCCGCCTCGAGCGGTTGCAGGGCGAGCGGGAAGAGGCCCAACTCGGCGACGGCCCCGCTCGCCTGCCCGGTCGTCGCGGCGTCGACCGTCCCGCGCACCATCCCCCCGTCAGGCCGCACGGCGCGGTAGCGGTACGCCGTCATCGCTTCCTCGCGCTTTCCCACGACCTGATATCCGCGTCCTCCCCCGCGCCGCCAGGTTGCCCATCGCGGCCGAAGGTGAGGAGGTCGTAGCCCTGGGGATTCGCGTCTCCCGGGCTCTTGTAGGCGTAGGGCCGGCCCCAGGGGTCGAGCGGGATCGTCTTCTTGACGTACGGCCCGCGCCAGTTCCGCGCCTCGGGCTCGCCTTGCGGCAGCGTCCGCAGCGCTTCCAAACCCTGGGCCGTTGACGGGTAGTAGTCGTTGTCCAGCCGGTAGGCCTCGAGCGCCATGCCGAACAGCTCGATCTGCGCCCGCGCGGCCGAGGCTTTGGCGTCCCCCACGTGGCTGAACACCATTGGCGCCACGAGCCCTGCGAGGATCGCGATCACGGTGATCACGACGAGCAGCTCGATGAGGGTGAAGCCCGCTCTAGCGGTCCGTGACACGGAGGACCTCCTCGACGGTCGTGATGCCCGCTTGCACCTTGCGCCAGCCATCGAGCCGCAGCGCGATCATCCCTTGCCCCTGCGCGATCTCCCGCAGCCCGCCGGCGCTCGGGCTCTTCAGGAGCACCTGCTTGATCTCGTCCGTGACGACCAGCAGCTCGAAGATCCCGGTGCGGCCGCGGTAGCCGGTGTGGCGGCACGCCGCGCAGCCCCGGCCCCGTTCGAGCGTGAGACGGCCCACCGGCTGGTGCGCCAGCAGGGCGACGGCGCCCGGATCGGGGCTGTAGCGCTCCCGGCACTCGGGACAGATCCTGCGCACGAGCCGCTGGGCCAGGACGCCCTCGAGCGTCGCCGCGATGAGGTAAGGCTCGACCTTGAGGTCCACGAGCCGGGTGACGGCGCTCGGGGCGTCGTTGGTATGCAGGGTGGAGAACGCGAGATGTCCCGTGAGCGCTGCCTGCACGGCGATCGCCGCGGTCTCCCCGTCCCGCATCTCGCCGATCATCAGGACATCGGGATCCTGGCGCAGGATGCTGCGCAGCGCGCCCGCGAACGTCATCCCCGCCTTGACGTTGACCGGCACCTGCGTGACGCCATCGAGGTGGTACTCGACCGGGTCCTCGACGGTGACGATCTTCTCAGCCGTGCGCTGCCGGAGGCCGAGCGCCGCATAGAGCGTGGTGGTCTTGCCACTGCCCGTGGGCCCCGTGGCGAGGAGGATCCCGTGGGGGCGCTCGGCTAGCCCGCGAAACGTCTCGAGCGTCTCGGGCGCCATCCCTAGCTCGTCGAGCCCGACGGGCCGTCCCCCGCGATCGAGCAACCGCAGCACCACGGACTCGCCGTACAGGGTGGGTACCGTCGAGACCCGCAGATCCAACTCCCGCTCCTCGAGCCGCACGCGGATCCGGCCGTCCTGCGGTGCGCGTCGCTCCGCGATGTCGAGCTCCGCGAGCAGCTTCACGCGCGAGATCACCGCCGCTTGCAATCCCTTCGGGGGACTCGGCACATCGGTCAGCACGCCGTCCACCCGGAACCGGGCCGACAGACCCTCCCTGGTCGATTCGAGGTGAATATCCGAGGCGCGCGCTTCGTGCGCCTCGCGGATCAGGAGGTTGACGAACCGGATGACGGGGGGTTGGTTGGCGAGGTCGCGCGCGTCGGCCAGCCCGTCGTCGGCACCGTCCGGCGTCACGCTGAGCGCCGCGTCGAGGTCCTTAACCAAGTCGAGCACCGACTCGGACGCCGCGAAGGTGCGCCGGATGCTTTCGAGCAGCTCGTCTTGCGACACAGGGACGACTTCAACGGGCACGCCGTAGGAAAGCTCGAGGTCTTCCAAGACCTCCTCGGCAGCCTGGCCTGCGACCGCCACACGCAGCCGGTCGCCTATGACCTCAAGAGGCAGGATCCGGTTGTACTCGAGGTACTCGGCCTCGAAGCCTTCGGTAATAGGGAGCTTGGGAACGAGCGAACCATCCACAGGCAAGCTCGGCGCATTGGTCGCCTCGCTCTCAGGCACGCCCCGTGCCGAGCCGTGCCAACCTCAGTGTGAAGAGGTAACTGAACCCCAAAGCAGACGTTACTGCTGCGCGTCGTCAGCTCGCCGTGGCTCGGGATTCGTCCAATTCGTGGGTTTGGCCAGTCCAATTAGACTGCGCATTCGCCGCCGCGGCGAGCCGTCCGGCGCGCAATTGCCTGACGTATTGATAGACCGTGCTGCGCGAGGCGCCGAGCAGCGTCGCTGCCTGCTGGACGTCCCCGCCGCTGAGGTCGAGCGCCCGCCCCACCGCCTCCAGGTTCGTAGCGGGATCGCCCCGGAAGCGGAACGCGGTGGGCACATGTACGCAATCGGCGACGTGGTCGAGCCGCAGCTCGGTGCAGCCCTCGGCGCGGAGGTACCCCTCGCGAATCACCATGGCCAGTTCACGCACGTTTCCAGGCCACTCAGCCTTCATGAACGCGTTCACGAGCTCGGGCGCCAGTTCGCTGGGACCGGGCTTGTCCTCTTCGAGAGCGCAGCGCTGGAGCAGGTGTTGCGCCAGCTGGGGAATGTCCTCGCGGCGCTCTGCCATGCTCGGGAGACAAATGGTGCTGAAGCCGAGCCGGTAGCGCAGCTCATCGAGCAGCTTGCCGCGCCGCACAAGCGTGTCGGGCGACTCCGTCATGCCGACGATCAGCCGGCAGCGCACCGGAAGGTCGCGACTCCCGCCCACGGGTCGGAATTGCCCATCGCCGACTGCGCGCAGCAGCATCATCTGCACGGAGCGGCGCAGGTGATGGAAGTCATCGAGCAGCAGCGTGCCGTCGGCGGCTTCCTCGAGTAAGCCGACATGGCGCGCCACCGCGCCGGTGAAGGCACCCCTCTCGTGGCCGAACAGCTGGGTGCCTTGGAGGTGCGGTTCCAGCTCTCTGACGGAGTGGGCCGAGAATGGCCCACGGCGCCCGCTCGCCCGGTGGATCAGCTCAGCGAGCGTCGTTTTCCCGGTGCCGGTGGCTCCTACAAGGACGAGCGGGGCGCAGGCGCGGGCATAGAGCTCTACACGCCGGAGCACGTCCAGCATGGCGGGAGAGTGGGCGACGAAGCGATCCATGAGGCCGGAGCGCTGGGGCGACGCCGCCATGGGCCACCTCCGCTCCCCAGGGGAGTCAGGCCGCAGCCAGACGACGGGAAGGGCGCCCGTCGAGATGAAGCGGGGATTGGGCGCTGCAAGTCGCGAGCGAGAGGTGTGAAGGTCCGCCTCGTTCACTTGTTTGTTGCGACCGCGCAACGATGGTTTCCTAGAGAAACGTTCTCGACAAGAACCGCGTTGCGCGGTCGCAACGGTTCGCTCGGCTCCCCGCTCGGTGAGCGTCTTTGGACCGCGCCCCGGCAGTCGCTCAGTGACGCTGTCGTGCACCCTCGGCTGCCGACGGTCGTGCAGATGTTGCTGCGCAGGTCGAACTGAAAGCGGCCGATCACCCTCCATATCAGCTTCGCGGCGGTCACGGTATCGCCACATACGTCGTGTACCGCGGCATATCCCCCATGCCACTTCGGCTCCTCGAGGATTGTGCCAGAATTTTAGGCGACCGACCCACAGTTCTCTCGTGGGATGCATGGTTGCCCCAGGGGAGCTGCACACCTGTGAAGGAGAGAGAATCGTAGTGACAACCGATGTGGCAACGAGCCTCGACCCCTGTACCGCCACATGATGCCGCGCGCTGGTCAGCGGCTCACGGCGTTGGGCTCAACGAAGACGCCTGCGCAGGTGCTGGGTGACTGGATTTTCCGATGACAACACCTCCTCGAATCGAAGGCGCTTCCCCGACCGTTCACCGGCGACCGCGATGCCGGTCTCAAGGCTCGCGAGCAGGGCGAGCTCGTCGTTGTCTAAAAGCCTAGCGGCCCCAACGCCCTCCGGGTCTATTCCGAGCGCCCGCATCGCTTCAGCCTTGGTCGCCAAGGCGCATAGGGCTGCCAGCGCGGCATCGCGGAAGTCCGGGTCGGTCGGCCTCACTTCGAAGACCCTCGCCGCGAGATACCGGGCTCGCGCTGGTTTCGTCGGGTCGGCTAGGATCTTCGCCGCCGGTCCAAGCGGCAGGTCCCACCGGCGATAGATGTCAAGCGCAGCGAGATCCTGCCCTCCCACGAAGCCGATTGACTCCCCCTGCATCAGCCAGGTCAACACCTCTGCGAGAACCCGTCGACGCGCGCTGTCGGTCTCGACCGATCGCTGGAGCTCATTCGCCGCCGGCCCCGTCACGTCCACGCGTTCGTTAGGTCGTGGCCCTTCGACTAGCCGCTTCTTGAAGGCCTCCAAGGTCACCTCATCGGCCTTGGCGTACAGCTCCTCCCAGAGCGGCCCCATGCCCACGGCGAAACGCGGATAGCGGTTCACCAAGGTGCTGCACGTGCTTTGAGCCGCGACAACGTTGCCGGCGACTGTCAGGAGCACAGTCCACCAGCAGCGCGAAACGCAACGAGTCACCAACGTAGCCCCCGAGTTGAGGACGAACGAATAGAGGTTATGACGACACGTCACCACGGCTGGCAGTGGTAGCTCCCTGGTGCGCTGTTCGGCACTCCGGTCCAGTATTGAGCAACGGCGTATGCGGTGCATTCATCAGCTCCGCCACGGTGCGATAACTCGTGGATGAACGCGTTTGCAAGCTGCCCTCCGGACAGGTCCGTGAATGCACGCGGACTGAAAACCGTAATGGAGAGTTCGCCCCTCGCTTCTGGGTAAAACACGGTTCTGGCATAACCGCAGCCCTCGGGCGTGCACGCATACGGTTGAAATCTACTCGGCCCGATCTGCACCCAAGTACCCGTCGCCACAAACCACGTGCCTTCTGTTGTGAGCGACTCAACAAAGCGCTCTAGCACAGCGCCGTAGCCGGGCTGTCCAGCCGCTTCTAGGCGGTCTCTCACCGCCGTCACTGCGGGCACGTACTCCGCGTTGAGGTTCATCGGCCGAACGCCTGTTAGGTTGTTTGTTGCTATGAACTCCTCGGCCCGGGCGCGGTACTCTTCGTACTGCCAGATTGCGTCGTCGTATGCTCGGACCACGTCCAGGTACTCCCACGTAAAATCGTCGCCTGAACGGGAGGGGAACGGGGCAGGCGGAGTCTCGAACCGCCACCCATTCCTCTTCCACCACTCCACGATCGAATTCATCGCCATCCCATTGGGATCTCGGCCCTCGAGCGGCCCCCCATCGCCGTACGCAAACAGGTTACTCCCACCGCCGTATCCGATGGGATCCTCCTGCACGTACCGCCGCGCGGCGGGGTCAAAATACCGCGCGCGGAAGAAGTACCACCCGGTCTCCGCATCATACTCCCGCCCCGTCCAGCCGTAGCGCAGCACGGGCGGGGGCGTGACGCTGTTCGTGTCCCGCGCGATCGTCGCCCCGTACGGCCCGAAGCGCTGGCTCATCACCCAGGTGCCGTCCCGCTTCACGAGGCCCCGGACGCTGCCCAGCTTGTCCAGCACCGCGTAGTACTCGTTGGTGCCAGCGTCCTGCACGGCCACGAGCGCGTCCGTACCGAGCCCCCACACGTAGCGGAGACCCAGCGTCGTGCCCACGGAGTCGGTCTCAAACGCCACGCTCCCGCCGTGGTAGACGAACCGGGTGTAGCCCACCGTGCCGCCCGTGAGGCTCGAATACACCCGCTTCGCAATGCGGCGGCCCAGCACGTCGTAGCCGTAAAGGGCGATGAGAGTGCCATTGTAGCGCACGCTGCGCAGCCGGTTCACGGCGTCATAGCCGTAGACCCAGCTCTTCGTGCCACACACCGCGGACACGAGGTTGCCGGCCTGATCGTAGGCATAGCTCCACGTGCCGCACGAGGCGTCGTTGCGCCCCGTGAGGCGATCAGTAACCAGGTCGTACACCTCGGCGCCCGCGGTTGTGCGGATGTTGTTCCGCATGTCGAACGTGAAGGTGTCGCGGGCGACCACGCTCCAGGTCACGTGGAATTTCCGAGCCACTACAGCCGTCACACGCTCCCACGCATCGTAGGCGAGCGAGTCCGTGAGGCTGTCGAGCGGTTGGCCCGTCCCGTGCTGTTCGGTCCACAGGGGTCCCAGCACGTGGCCGGACTTCTCTTCCACGGCGGAGCGCTCGTAATCTCCCGCGACGTAGCTTGGGGTCGTCGACACGTAGTGGGTGAGCGCGGCCAGCTCACCAGGGTCGTTCCAAGTGGGCTCCCGGGACTGCTGCGGGTTCCCGCTGTGGAGAATCGGCCCGAAGGGGCGGTCCTGGCCGTCGAACGTGTAGAAAACGGTATCCGCATAGGGCGTGATCACCGTGTCGGGATAGCCCCGGGCTCCCTCATAGCGCAGCGTCCAGTTGCCGCGGGCATCGGTTGTCGTGGCGCGCCGCTCGTAGGTGTCGTAGGTGTAGCTCGTCGCTTGCGCCGTCGCGCCCGTGAAGTTGGTATCCGCCTTCAAACGCCCTCGCTGGTCGTAGCCCCAGCGTAGCTCGCCGCTCACCCCTCCGATCGAGTCTACGGGCGTGTCGTACCACAAGCGGGTGAGTTGGTCGAGCGGACCGCCGAACACCTTGCGGAGGGTGCCTACACCAGGGATTACAGTGAGGGTGTCCCGGTTGCGGGAGTCGTAGTTCGTCGTGAGGATATCCCCTCGACGTGTGATGGTCTTCTTCCGGTTGCCGGCGACGTCGTACGCAAACGAATCCTTCACGGCCATCAAGTCCGTCCAGGGCCGGCGACTCGTGACCCTGCCGAGCCGATCATAGACGTACATCGTCGCCTTGCCCCGGTCGTTCAGGCGCAGGGAGTCTCGCCCTGCACGATCGAACAGGTGGCCCACCCGCCGGGTGCGCAGGGTGTCGCTCGGCGCAGGCCACGCGGGCGGACTGGCGCAGGGCGTACAGTTGTCGGTCCGCAGCAGGCGGGTCGAGTCCGCCTGGTTCGCAGTGTTGTAGAACGATTGCACGCGTCGCCACTGCCACATCGTTGCCGTGGCCGTGAGCTGCACCCGCACGCGCTTGAGCTCCGCCGTGTCGCGCCCGAAGGCGTCGTACACCACGCTGTCCACCATCGTGCCACTCTCATCGAGCACGTGGGCGCGGTTCTTCCAGGTGGCGTCATAGGCAAACCGCTGCGACCCCGCTACCCCAGAGAGCCGAAGCGAGTCGAGCAAGCCGTCCGCGCGGTACCAATACTGTGTGACGGCCCCGGCCGGGCTCGTCAGCGAAATGAGATTCCCATTCGTGTCGTAGCTAAACCGCGTGGTGTCCTTGAAAGTCCCGATCGACCGAACCACGCGATGGTTCGTATCGTACGCCAGGCTGTCGAGCCGCAGCGTGTCGCCCACCGCGCGCACGATGTAGCTCCGGCTGCGCCGCCCCAACGCGTCGTAGGTGTTGGAGACGCGGCTCGAATCGGCCACCTTGCCTTCCGCCCACAGCACGAATCCCTCGGCGGTGTACTCCGTCCGGCCGATCACCCCGACCGCGTCCCACGTCTTCCGCGCCCGGCCCCAGCGGTTCATGAGCGAGCGGGTCCAGTTGTTCCGCGGATCCTTCAGCTCCACGTATACGCTGTCGAGCGAGCGGAGCGCCCCAAAGCCTTGTCGCTCGTAGGCCGTGTAGGTAATGACCGGGTTCACCAGGTTGCCATTTTCGTCCTGCACCTGAGGGAGCGTAACCTGGACCGGTCGGCGCTGGAACGCGGAGTCGTAGGTGACGACGGTGTTGTCGCCGATGACCCCGGTCCGCTGCGTCAAGACCACCGTGCCCGCGCCCGCGTCCGTATAGGTCTGGTAGGTGTAGGTCGCCGTGGAGGCCTTGGTCGCCGGCGAGCTGAGGGAGTCGTAGGTGACCTGGTTGCTCGTGGCGTCGATTGATACCCTGGTCTGCCGGCCCCCGGGATCGGTGAACGTCGAGAGCTTCCCGTTCCCGTCGTACGCCACCGTGATCGTCTTTCCCATGGGGTCGAGGAAGCTCGTGACTTGGTCGCTCGCCCCACTGTAGACAATCGAATCTCGGTTCCCATTCTGGTCCACCGATTTGACGAGCCGCCCGTTGGCGTCGAACACGAGCATAGCCTTGCTGCCGCGCGGACTGAGGGTCCAGCCGTTACCCGCCTTCGCTAGCACGTTGAAATCCCCCGGAGGCGCAACGTAGAGGCTGTCTCCGTTCCCGCGGTACACGGCGGCGGTCCCCGTCGGGCCGACGAGCACCCGGTCACTGCCCGCTTGGACGAGCTTCAGCACACCGGCGGGCCACCACCCGGAGCCATAAAGTGTCGTGCGACGGTCCACCACCACGACCTCGACTGAGTCCGCGCTCAGCTTCGTCGCGCTGGTCGAGTCGACTTGAACTTGTACCGTCAGCCACTTCCGGGTCGGGGTCGCTGCAGAGAGGTCTCCCTGGAGCACCGCCCGGCAGCGCCGCACCGAGCCCGTCGCACAGGTCGGCGACGTAACCACGAGCGAGTCGAGCCGGTTCCCGCCGTCGAACAGCGTGACGTGGAGCTTCGTCGGTGCGTTAGCCGGCCACGTCAGCTCGACGTCCACCGGCACAAGCACCCGCGGGTAGGATTGGCGCGTGGAATAGACCAGTCCCGCGCTCCGAGCGCGACCCATCGAGTAATAGGCGGGAATCCCGAAGCCCGTCTCGACATCTCCCCCGGTCACCGTGAGGCCCGGACCGAAGGGTGCCATGAACTGCCGCCCGAGCGCCTCGAGCGGAAGGCCTGTGAAGCCGAGGACGGGCGTCGAATCGTTCGGGAGCACCGCCCAGCGCGTGGCCGTCGTGCAGAGCCCATTCTGCGCGCATGCAGTCACCGCAAGCTGCGCCGAGTCGCCCACGTTCAGCCAGCGGGCGGAGTCAGGCTCCCATTCGATCAACCCACGGTTCGCGCGGGCGAGTGTCGTCACCGTATCGGTCCGCCACTTGAGCACGGTCTTCGTCGTATCCAGCGGTGAGCCGTTCGTTGCAAACGTCGCACGGACCAGCGGCTGCCGGTTGCGCACGAGGGCCCGGCTGCCGGACGTGAGCACGGGGGCCACGATCGCGACGGTTGGATTGCAGGTGACCGTGGCCGTGCCCGTGTTGCTCGCGTTGCCACTTGCCGTGAGTTTCACGGTGCCGACACTCGTACCCACGTTGTACACGACCGTAACTGTGATCGCGCCCCCTGCCGGCACTTGCATCCGCGTCGGACTCACGGATACGCATGTAACGCCGCCCGTCGAGGAGCACGTGAGGTCGTACGTGTCGATCGTCTGCCCGGTGTTCTCTACATCGAACTGCACGGTGTCGGGTCCGCTGTTCAGCAAGTTTGCCAGCGGATTCATGAGGGGCGAGACGGACACGCTGTAGGACGCACAGCCCGTCTGGCAGTCGGGTACCTGTCCGGCTAGACGTACGGGAGCGAGAAGGAAGAGGGCCATGACGAAAAGGGCCACGACTGGCAAGGCAAACCGCAATCCGGTGCGCGCGAGCACGAGCGACTCCGGGGAAGGTCGGTCTCACGCCGAGGCACGGCCCGTACCACTCTCCGGCCGAACGCCAACTTGTTGTCCCAAGCGGCGGTGCACACCACGGCCTGAACCGCGGTTCGTCCATCTCGCGATTTTGACCTGTCCAGCTGGACGCCCGGGGCGTGTGCGACCTAGAGAAGAGCATGTGCTAAGCTGCACTGATGCTCGCGTCGTTCTCGGTTGTGCAAGCAAGTGGAGCGATATCGGTGCGCGCGCAATTGGTGCGCTCGCACAACGATAT
>Ga0209160_1000116_pt1 | contig 54900 bp, 44 predicted proteins | sample GraSoiAngelo_153_FD_186167 | JGI IMG/M metagenome (GOLD analysis project Ga0209160, IMG submission 186167) | Grasslands soil microbial communities from the Angelo Coastal Reserve, California, USA - 14_1009_12_40cm (SPAdes) (version 2) | ecosystem: Environmental > Terrestrial > Soil > Grasslands ...
CTCGTGTCTGAAGGCGTCCGGGACCAGATTGTGCTCATCGCGAGCGGAGGCATACGGACCGCGGATGACATCGCAAAGGCTATTGCGCTGGGAGCCGATGGATGTGTGGTGGCGACAGCTGAAGCGGTGGCTGTTGGCTGCACTCACTGCGGGAATTGTGAGAGGGGACGCGGATGCCAAGTGGGGATTACCACAACAGACCTTGAGCTGTCACGGCTCATCGAACCTGAATGGGGCGAAAACAGGATCGTCAACCTCTACAACGCATGGTCGAAGCGGCTAAGATCGATACTGGCCGATTTCGGGCTCGAAAGTGTCCGAGAACTGCGAGGAAGAAAGGACCTAATGGTGCGCCACAAATGAAGAGTGAACAGGCCCCTAGAGAGAAACGAAAATGGACACGTTCGCCAATCCTCCTAGGAGCACTCACACTTGGGGTCCTGAGCTTGTTCTTTGCCGCGCCAATCATTCCTGTGGAAGGGAGTTACACTGCATCCGACTGTGGAATCAACTTCCAATACAGTTACACGGACTGGCAATCTCCCGGCTACCACCTGCTCAACATCGGATACCACCGCGTCTTCCCTCATGCTAATCAGCGATTTTGTCTGTGAGCCATGTCAACACACCAAATCATTGACTCGAGAAAATCACTGCCAGTCTCGATGGTTCCGATCGGCAAGCAAGAAGCTGAAGGAGGATGCGGCGTCGTGGGCCTGGCATGCAACGTCCCGCTCGAAGGAAAATATCTTCTCCAGTCTCTTGTCCAGATGAGGAACCGAGGAAACGGGAAGGGCGGAGGCATCGCGGCTGTCGGACTAGTCCCAGAACAACTAGGGGTCTCTAAGAAAATCCTAGAAGAGGATTACATCCTACAGGTCGCTTATCTCGATAAGTCGGTCAGGAAGCAAGTCGAAGACGAACATATTCGACCGTTCTTTGTGGTCGATTATGAGGCGAGAGTAGACACTATTGATGATTATCGATCAGTTCCGGGTCTTGAGGTGGAACCTCCTGAGGTCTACCGGTATTTTGTAAGAATCAAGAGAGATGTTCTTGCGGAGTTCGGTCGAAAAAATGGTCTAGCGGGCCTTAAGGGTGAGGTTGGGGATGAATTTCTCTATCAGAACTCTTACCGATTGAATCAGCAGTATTACTCGTCGCTGGGCGAGAAGAAGGCTTTCGTTGTCAGCCATGGAAAAAACATGGTTGTGTTGAAACTGGTGGGTTTTGGGGATGATGTTGTAAAATATTACAGATTAGAAGACTTCAAGGCTCACGTATGGATTGGTCATCATCGGTATCCGACGAAGGGCCGGGTCTGGCATCCCGGTGGCGCGCACCCGTTCGTGGGTTTGCATGAGGCGTTGGTGCATAATGGTGATTTTGCGAATTATCATTCGATAATGGAGTATTTGGCCCAGCGGAACATTCACCCGTTGTTCTTGACGGATACGGAGGTCTCTGTGTTACTGTTCGACCTTCTCAGCCGCGTCTACAAGTATCCACTGGAGTATCTGATAGAAGCTCTAGCGCCAACAACGGAGAGAGATTTTGAGATGTTGCCGGAGGAGAAGAAAAAGATCTACAGATTGATACAGTCGACCCATATTCACGGGTCCCCTGACGGCCCATGGTTCTTCATAGTTGCAAGGAATGATGTCGAGAAGAACTCGTGGCAGTTGCTCGGGATAACTGACACTTCGATGCTGAGACCACAGGTGTTTGCGGTGCAGGAGGGACCGGTCAAGATCGGGATCATCGCTTCAGAGAGGCAGGCGATTAATGCTGTATTAGGAAGGTTGCAGGAAGATCAAAAGATACCGAGCAGGTTTGCGGATTCTTACTGGAATGCCAGGGGTGGAAGCTTCACAGACGGCGGAGCATTCCTCTTCACCGTGAAAGATGGAGAGGAGGGGAAGGAGTTGGAGTGTGCCGACAAGTTTGGAAAATCGATAGAGCTTCCGGAGCAGGAATGGCTGCCTCAGGCAGGTTCTAGTCTCTCTCTGAACGCGAGTATTGCAATCCAGTTGCAGAGGGGTCCCAGTACTCAGGACCCGTTGGGATTCTATGAGTATGTTCGTCCCGCGTTGAGGGATGCTGGCTTCCAGTACGTGGGGGAAATTCTTGAAGAACTGAAAAGATTGGCTATGAAGGGACAAGAGTCCCGACAATTCGCGATAAAAGCACTCTCACTACTATACGACAGAACCTACGACACTGGAAGAAAGAAACGAAGCTCACTACTACAACTATACCACGAAGCGCTAAACGACGTCTTCTCATCTATTTCATCGTCAAATTACGACCTGTACACTCGATTGGATTGGAAGAATCGATCTCGATTGATCCATCCAGGGTTCAACGAGCAGGTGCTGGTCGTTGATGCTCTTGAATTTCCGGCTGAGGGCAGAGAAAGCGCTGCCAGGTTCGTGGTCGACGCATGCGGAGAAGGTTGGAGGAACCTTCTACTCTACAACCTGCGAGGACACCGATTCATTGGGAGCGGGCTCGGCGCACGAACGAATGGTCTGAAGATTGAGTGTTACGGAGATGTTGGAGATTATGTCGCGTCTGGAATTGATGGTTGTGAGATCATTGTTCATGGTGCTGCTCAGGATCAGGCCGCGCAGATTCTCAAGTATGGAAAACTAGTGATTCACGGTGATGTGGGCCAGGCGTTCATGTACGCGGCTAAGGGAGGTGAAGTGTATGTGCTCGGGAACGCAGCGGGACGACCACTCATCAACGCAGTAGGCAGGCCAAGAGTCGTGATCAACGGTACATGTCTCGACTATCTTGCAGAGTCATTCATGGCAGGAGACCCACACAATGGCGGCGGGTTTGTGGTCGTTAACGGGCTGAAGCCATCATTCGACGGAATATTCGTGGAACAGGAATACCCGTATCCCGGAAGCAACTTATTCTCGCTGGCCTCAGGAGGAGCGATATTCATTCGGGACCCTTTTAGGAAAGTCTCGAGTGAGCAGCTAAACGGTGGACGGCTAGCGGACTTTACCACGAAGGATTGGGAACTCATTCTGCCGTTCCTAGAGGAAAACGAGAGCCTGTTCGGAATATCGGTGGAAAGGGATCTCTTGACTGTTCAGGAACGACCCTTGGACCCACGCCAAGTTTATCGGAAAATAGAGCCCACAACGTTACAGGAACTAGCCTAGTTGGAGTACGCCTCAAGGGAAGAGACTAGGAAACTCTACGTAGAATGGATGATGGAGAATCTATGAAGCTCTTACCGATTTTCCCGACTTACGCAGACCCGACCAAGTGGAGACCTCCGGGTCTTGGAACGAAAGCGATTGGTGATGAATGGAGGTCTCTAAGACAAAAAGTGATGGCACGCGAAGATTTCACCTGTCAATATTGTGGGCATCGAGCTGAGAAGTATCAGATTGCTCATCACATGGATGAGAACCCTGAGAATAACTCGATGGAGAACCTCAGCGTGATATGTCAAATGTGTAATGTTATCATGCACGCTGGTCAGGGTTGTGTCGTGCAGGGCGTAGTTGACCTCTACAAAGAATCGAAATACTCCCAACGAGAAATCATCCAGATTACCAGAAGAATGAGATTCAACGAGGGTAAGACAGATGGTGAAATTATCGCTTTCCTCGGCCTTCGCAAAGAGATGCCGTTCATCATGGATAAGAATTACTTGGAAGGTCTGTGCGGATTCGTGACATCCAGAGCTTCAACAGATCCGGACAACATGTACGAGAACTGGAGAAAATACGAAATCAGCCGAAGTTCTCCCCGCTAAGGAGGCAAAAATCGAGAACGATGGTAAGCCGTGAGAAATTTCCACACACCCTTACGTGTGAGACTTGCGGCAAAGCCACTGGTCAAAGGATGGGCGGTCAGTGTGTTGGATGTTACCTAACTTCTAATCTTCCTTCCACGGTTGAAGATGAACCATGGGTCTGGGCGGATAGCTTTGAACTGCCGGTCCACTTCCGTAAACGCACACAACCAGACGAAGAAACAATTGCCCTAAGCCGAGCCGTCCTAGATTGCAGGTCTGAGGTATCTGAGGATGGAAAGTCGCTGTGGCTCCTTCTGGAAAACGATCGCTACGAAGTTCCACTAACTGCTGAAGCGATTGACAAGCTAGCACTCAGAACGGGCATACTCGTAGGAAAATGGTTGGTCTACCGTCCCCGAGAGGAAATTGATAGTGCGTGGTTAGGAATCGCGAGAGCTACATTCAACAAAACGCTCGGTAGAGGCGCAAAGGTCAGTACCTCTGAAGAGAACAAAGCAAAAAGGCATGTCATCTGCATCTACACTCGAAACTACCTTGAATTGGAAGATGTCAAAAGGGTCAGAGGTCTCCTTAGGGACATGGGATTTACTGAACCACTTTGCTACAAGCCCGACATCTACACCTACCTCGACATCTACAGCGGGACAACCAAGCTCTCACCCTGCAGATACAGAGAGTAGAAATCAAGTTCTTGAAAATCTGTTACGAAAAACTCAAGTAATACTCTCACGTATGACTATGCGTTCATCCTAGGCATCCTTCTAATCCAATAGGGCCACCGGAAGGCAATTGCCGCCATAGCCGCGATGCCCAAAAGCAGCCCTACAAATGAAACGATTCCATAAGACCCGTTGAACAGCCCTGTGGTGTACTCGACAATGAAGACATTGATAGCACTCATTATCAGAAGGTAAATTGCAAACTGTTCAAGCCGATGTGACGACCTCAACAAGTCATCTATGGTTTTGGCCTGAGACTCTGACACTTTGACATGAGACTCGGCAATCCTCACCTGAGACTCGGAAGATTGTTGCAGATTTCTCGTCGTAGCTTCGAGACGATTAGAAGACTCACTGATTGATGTGAGAAGGAGAGAGAGCTGTCTCTGACGTGCACCGTCGAGTTTTCGCTCTTGCTCCGCAAGTTCGGATCCTCTTGCCGGTGTAATACCCGGCCCGGCCGCGATTCGTATCTCGTCATCGGCTCTGACTTTTTCTATTTGTTGTTCGAGGCTAGTAACTTCAGCCGAAATCGCTTCGAACATGCCTCCGAGAGACTCGGGCATCTCTCGCTTGGCTCCCAAAAAGCCGGATGAGTTTCATAGTTTCCTCGTACATTGCTCGCTGGTCTTCGACAAGCCCATCCGGTCGGAGAACGAAGTTAAGCGTCGGGTTGGTGACGTGGCGTATCTCGTGTACCACGTATAGTTCGAACTCTGATTGTCGGAATGGACGACCCCAATTGCTCGTCAGCATCTCAACCATAATCTTGGAGAAGTCTCCAACCCTTACCTCATTTCTCATCGGATTGAATCGTTCCCCTTTTTCATTTTCACAGTAAAGAAGCTCGGCGGCCATTCTCTCACGCCCCTTGTACGACCCTGGCTCGGACTGAAAGGTTACTTCATCTATCACAAGATGTTTGGTGGATAGATTGTAACGAGGCAAGAAGGTAGTTGGTTCGTAGTCGACAAGCCCTCCGAGACGCTCCATCCACCATGAACTCATCCTCAGTAGATCGTCGAGTTGTGAATCGAACAGACTGCCTACCTGTGCTGGCGTGATTGTGGGCAAGACCCGAGTCGGGTTAACAGACAACATTTCTATCGCTCTTCGAGACTCACCGGAGTGTTGGCCGCCATCTTCCCAACCAACGAAGCCACCTGTCTGCTTTCGCGTTTGTCCTGGATGCGAACATACCGAGGCTTGAGATGAAGAGCCTGAATGCTAAGACCAGCAACGACCCTCCGAACAGGAGTCTAACGACCGAAGAGGAAGTGTACCCGTCGCGATCAGCAATCATGACGCCATCGGATAGCAATATCGATGCTACGATGAAAACTGGTATCGAGAAAATAAGCAGGCCGATTGCTATCTGGTCTTTCTTTGGCATCCTTTTCGGTTTCGGTGGGCCTGGGATCTTCAACAAAAAGAGTTTTTGGCCTCTAAGCCGATTTTGTTTCCTCTTCCTTCAGTCCCTGGATGAGGGCTACAGCCATGTCGAATCCTCTAGGTGTGTAAGGCAATCGTTGGAAGTATGGCCCGACCTTTATCTCAATGAATTTTTGCCCTTCAGTCAGAACTGGAACGGGAATCTGTTGACTTTGTGGTGCGGAAGAAATGGTTCCTCCCATCTCTGGTTTCTTGAGAATGTCCAAGAATCTGATTCCATCTGTGTACACTCCGAGCACGTTCTTCACCTGGCCTCTAACTTTGACAGGGTCTTCCTTTGTGATTTCTCTTAGCAGAACGTGGAATTTCTGTTCTTCCGGAACGATTGCACCTGTCCTCTGAAATAGCTCTTTGAAGAGCTTGACGTTGAGAAACGATTCAGCTTTTGCCCTGTCTCGTTCCTCGGGTGTTCCCGCTACAATCTTCCTTCCGAGATCGGTTACCTTGAGCTCCTCTCTGCCTTCAACCAAGCCAAAATCTCTCAGTGAGGCCAAGAGCACATTGAAGCCTCCAGCCTTCGGTTTCATCTGAAGCATGTCCGCTAATCCGGACCTGCTAATTTCACCCCCGTACGATGGCTCACAAAGCTTCTCGACTACATCGATGGCTCTAGCGAACCGCGAATCAGGGAAGTCGTATTGACCTAGTTTACCCAAATCATTCCACCTATGGCCGTATGGTATCCTTCGAGTATCCTTTTAAGCCTTCCCATCGCCCGGATACTTTAGAGATTACTTTCGGCCATCTCTCACCGTTTAATTTACAGCAGAGCCGCCGGAGACAGAAATGACCACTACCAAGAAACGCCAGCGTGCTCCTTTCAAAGTCTACGGTGTGCTCACGGTTGGTGCTGTCATCTTGGTCATACTCAACTTCGTGTTCACCAAGCTCCTCGACCAGCTGTATGGCAACTTCGATGCCGGAAGCGTCCTAATAGACAGTCTCGTTCTCATCTTCTTCATTCTTTTGTTCACAGCCTACATTTGGGCTGTCGATATTCGAGGATACCTCGCTCACATAATGGGAGCAAGAGACGATGACAAGTAGCGAGCCGAAAGACCAAGACCCGTTTCAACGAGAGGAGCGCAGACTCATAATCGCGCTCGGGTTGTTGGCAACAACTGTTACTGTATGGCCGTTGTGGTGATAACGAAAAACAGTCAAGCTTGTCGTTGTATCGACTATCGGGCTTTTTGTGCGTGCCATTTGATGTGTAGCTGCATGTCTAGTATTTGCTTGCGGCATGTTGGGCATGTTGTGACTACTGGGCTGGTTGGGAGATTGAACCCCATGGCATCGCTGAATTTCTTCCTGAAGTAATAATCGAGGCTGTTCAGATTCGAGGGATATATCGAGACAAACCTGATGTTGTTCTTGCGATATTGGGCCATCTTCCAACGCATTGTCCTGACGTAGTTGTCCCTTGTTCCCATGTCAGGTGAATCGACCAAGCCCCAGTACTCAACATAGAGATTGTATTGTGGAAGGTAAAAGTCGGGTCTGCTTATCTTGGATTTGAAGATGAACCAGTCGTTAGTCGTTGCCGTGGCTTCATAGTAATAGGGAATGCCGTGGCGAGTGAAATAATCGGCGACAACCCTCTCTCCTTGCTCCCCACTCGCGGAACCTTTGGCGTAACTGATGGCATACCATACTCCTCATGGGACTCAAAGAAGTCATTCAACCAGGAGAGAAAGCCAATCTTGGATAACAGCTCTCACCAACTCGACATTAAGGCCAACCCTATCCTTTGCACCTCGCCAGAATAATATGCGTCCCAGTCATCCAGAGACAATGATACTGGTGAACCATTCGATTCTCATTAGCAAGACGGAGCATCGGTTCCAGAACAGAGTTCTAGAACAAAGTTTCGGGGCTGTTTATACCGGGGCAGTCGATGGCTATTCTCGGACAAATTTATGAAACGATTGCTTAGAGCAAAATGGCTTAAGCTGATCTTCCTCGGGTTCATCGCGCTCATTCTGTCACTGCCTTCGATTGCGAAGGAGGCGAACGCCCAAGGCTCAAGCCCACTGTGCGCCCCTCAGCCAGCTTCTACACCGACACCTATGGGTTGCTGTGGACCCGTTCCGGCTAGCCCTGTCCCCGCAACTTCGTTGTCAGTGACTAGGCACGGAATACTGGCCAAGGGATCGCTCGTAACAACCTCGGTCATTGGCAACGGCCGAGTGGAGACCACAAGGACGTTTACAAGTAAAGATTTGTTGAACACTTATGGACAGCCGACGATATCCTGGTCTGAGAGTTCTCCAGCCCCGGAAGGCATAACCATGACATCGACCTCAAGCCAAAATACCGCCCTGTTCGTATTACGACAAGATGAAACTCCGCTCGCTTCGACATCTTCGGCTGTGGGAGGCTCGAGCATCAAGCCCAGTAGCATATTTGATGGCAACGGGTTAATTTATCCTCAATGGACGTACATTAGGTCGGGAGGGGCCTGCTCCGGATTCTTCTATGTCCAAGAAGACCCTATCAACTTCGCATACGAGCCTCACCCTTTAAACGATATAGTATCGTTTCTGATGAATTCGCGCGGTTGGTACGACAGCGGCAGTTGCTCGGGGGCTGCATATATCTATGACTTTAGCGGCTACGGCTGGAAAGTGTATGACCGTACCCTAGGAGCAGTTAACGGCTGCTTTTCGACGGACTACGGAAGGGTTCATGCGAGGTTCTTCGTGATGGCGAACGGAAGAATCGCAGCACCCGCTCATCAAGAGTTATGGAGCAATCAGTGCTTCTGTCATCGAGTTATGAGCTGGGAAAACGCTGAAGGACGGCTCGGGACCGACGAGACGGGCCAGTATACTATTCGTTGGGAATCCTATAACCTCCAAAACTCAGGGTATTTCGGTTACTACAACGCGTATAATGACGGCTCGGCAACTACGGCGGCTTAGAACTCCTCACGATTCGGATAACCCCATTTTTCTTGTTTGCTTGGCATCGGAAGAAGTGCCCCATTGATCACGTCCGATCAAGTAGCTAGATTCTTCTATGAGTTGGCTCGAAGGTCCATCTGACGTAGAATGATCAACTGGAAGCCTGGGCTCGCAAGCCAGCTCATACTCGTTTCATTGATAGCCTCCCTTTCGTTGTGGGCATCTATTCCGTTCTTTGTTGGACAATACGGCGGAGTATCAGGACCGCTAGGCGGGACCATAACAACTTTGGAAGTCTTAGTCCTCACGCTTCCAGTTGCAGGCATTGTCGCCTCTCTTTACGGCTGGTATTACAAGAAGCTAATATTGGCTTTTCTGATTGGAGCCCTGCCATATGTTCCCCTTATCTTCCTCGGGATCCCGGCGGTCTTCTTCCTTGGAGTGCCGATGGGAATGATCGGATCCGGGTCGACTTGGTTCAGGATGGGAAAAACGGTTAGGGGAAGCGTCCTGGCAATCTTGGGAGCGATGACCTGGGTAATAATCACCGCATTGATTCTCGGGGGATTCCGCTAGCTCGTCCTGCAGGAAGAGTTTCTACTGATGGATCCTCCTGGGCACGAAGGCTATGCTTTCGTTGTCGCTCATTCACTGAGGGTTCCCTTGTTGATCGCGCCACTTTACTAAGTCGGAAAGAGCACCTACAATAGTTAGGACCGCTCCGAACACCATTAATTCAAAACCTCCGTAAACGAAGGCAAAAGCGAGCACGAGGTAGAGAAGGAATCCGAGGCCTAGAATTGGCCCGGGGAGGGCGAACGGGTTGAACCAATAAAAAGAGGCACCGAGAGCGCTACCCACCCCCAACAATCCGAGTCCTATTAGGGTGACAGGGCTCAAGCGCATAGAATGAGGATAAGTCCTGAGTCGCTTATATTGCCCTTGCCTTTTCAAACTTGCGGTTTGGGGTCAGGGTTTCTTCTTGCTACGTTTGCTCGCGATCAAGGTCGCCAGGAAGGCTTCTATGAACACTCCGCCCACGACTCCAAGTATTAGTTCAAGGGACGGCCGGTAGCCGTTCCAGATCGAATACACGCTGTACGCGGCAGCGAGGACGATCGGGACCATGATGGCGAAAAGGAGAAGTTGAGCCTTCCTTCTATTCATGGCCTTGATGATTCTAGATGGACTATCCTATTGAACATGAGCTAACGGCTTCAACCTAACGCTCAAAATGAGCGATTCCGCCTTCGGATTTGAACCAGTTCTGGTTCACACCCCACCGGTCCCGCTAATCATGATGCACTTTGTACCGGCAACCTCGTTCAGGTCCCTACTTCTTGGGGAAGTGGGAGATCTCCCAGAGGTTACCTTCGGGATCCTCGAAGTACGCTATCCGCTGGCCCCACGGCTGAGTCGTAGGGGGCTTCACAAATTGAACACCCTTCCGCTTTAGTTCTTCGTATTCTCGGTCCGCATCCTCAACGAAGACCGCATAATAGGTTCGGTGGATCGTTTCCTCTCGCGGTCGAACCTGTTCCTCCGAAATCAACTTGGCGACGCTATCGACTGAGATCAGCCCGAGCACAAGTCCGCCCTTGCCACCAACAGCCAAGAAAGCGCTTTCGTCATCTTTGTGGTTCAGCTTGAATCCCAATTTATCGCGGTAGAACGACATGCATTTCTCGACATCGCGCACGGGAAGCACTACCGCGTTAACGTGATCAATCATAACTCCGAAGGAACGGATTCCTGTTACAAAAGGCTGACTTCGATCCAAGCGTCGAATCTGGGCGCTCTGACCATTTCGCGAGCATGCGATGCGGAGTTATTCCTGACTACCTGGCCATCCTTCATCACAAATCGGAAGCGCTCGAGTTCTGTAATATTGTCGGGGTCAGTATCCGACGCGCTCTCTTGGTGGAGGCCATGGGATGGGCAGACCCATTGCGCGGCGTTTCAGAAGGATTTCAACCCGACTGGGGCAGATTTTGCCAGACGTCGCGAATGGATGGTATGATATTGTTTCGAATCTTGAGCCGTAGACTGCGAGTGCGAGGGCCCAAAGCCTATCGTCATGGGTCCCAGAACGATGGTAGAACTTTGTTTTTCCCGCATCGGTAAGCTTTGCAATCTCGGCGTTCATCTCGATCATCAGTTCTCTGTCTCGCGGTATATGCAACCTCTTCTGTTCCATCACCTGTTTCATATGCGTCATTACGTCTGACTTGCGCGGTAGCGAGAGCTCTATTCCCTTCACGTTCTTGATCCCAGCCCTCCGGGCATTCTCAGGGAAGGACTCTCCCACGCCTGTCTGATCAATGTAGTACATTCGTACTTTCCGGAACCGTTCTCCGACAAGCTTCAGGTACTCGATTACGGCTTGGTATTCTGTGCCGAGAGGGAACCGCTTCAAATGGACGAGGGTGATTTGTCCGTTGTTTTTCCGTATAACAGCAACTACTGAGTGGTCTCTCTTCTGTCCAAGATCGACGCCGACATAGTAGTCCTCCGCGGGTATATTCGGTCCGGACGCTTGGCTGGGAGTGTTAGTGCTCAGTTTTTCGTTCACCTCCCGCCGCGGGTTTGTTCAGATCTGAGACGTATTCCAGATTATTATCGACAGCACTGTCGATTAGGCCGTAAGTGAAGTATGCTTCCTCGTCCTCCGAGAACTCGGCCAGCATCTCGCGCTGCCACCGCCACGGGTCCTCTCTCATCTGCCGTTCAAGCTTCTCCAATATTCCCCTCTTCAAGGGTCCGTTCGGTTCTAGCGCGTCGTGGAAGCTGACGTGGTGGCGTGAGAAGTCGCCGTAGAGATCATCATCCGTACACATTTCATAGAAGAGGCTGTCACGAGACCCGGGCGTACTGGTCGCGATAAATCGACCGTTCGTTGTCCCGAGCGCGTAAATGACCGCGTCATACAAGGCCCGATCATCTTCAATGTAGTTTGCCTCATCGACGATCAACAGATCAAGCGTCAGCCCTCGCACGGTTTCAGGGCTGTTGGGGTATGCCTCGATTATGGACCCGTTGGAAAACTCCAGCTTCGTCTTCAACGCACGTCCCTCCAACGCGTTCCGGGGAAGCTTCGGCAGGAAGGAGGCGGCGCGGCGGATCATCGTTCGGCTCTGACGCAAACTAGGAGCAAGAATCGCGATCCGACGGTTAGATCCGGACAAGGCAACGTAGAGGCAGATTAGAGTCAGGCACAGCGACTTTCCACTCTGCCGGGACCATCTTGCCACGACAAACTGGCTCAGATCAAGCAGCAACGCCACTTGGTAGGCAGTCGGCTCGAAACCAGTCATCTGCTTGAAGAAATCCAGTATGCCACAGTCAATGATCGACTTATCCTTCTCTGCATCTCTGGCTCTTGCCCGTATCTCGCTCTCGTAGAGTCGATCTATTTTGACGAATGCTGATCCAGCCATCTAGCTACCTCTCTCCTTTCTTGGAGATCTAGGGGATTTCTTCCTCGGTGCGACCCTTCGTATCATGGGCCCGAATAGCTCCCTAGCATCCGCTGAGGACATGATCATTCTCCGAAGCCTCCTCGACTCCTCGATCACTTTCAATCGCTTCTCGTATTCCTTGTATTGCAGATCCTTCAACAGCTGGTTGAGCGCGAGAACCGCGTTCGTGTACTTCTGATACCAGCTCTCACGGGTCCTCATCCTCAACCCCTCATCCATTGCATTCCGATACGCCAACGCGGCCAACTCTTCCAATCTTTTGATCTCAACGTCCCGTATCCTGTTCGGGTCAAACTCGTCTGACAGAAACTAGGCCTCTACACTCTTGGTCTGGGAAGCCTGCTTGCCAACCTGCCGGAGTTTTTCCTCTAGTCGAGGATCACGCTGGCCGTAATGAAGGGCCTTTTCCCATATCCCCAATGACTTCAGTAGAGAGCTACGCAACGTCCGAGCCTCCTTTTCATCCGCATCATTTCCCTGGGAAGCTTCGTTCAAACTGTCCAACATTTCATCGGTGAAACGCTGAATACGAGCCAGGAACTCGGACCTCGAACCAGCCGAAACATCTTCATCCATGCTCTTTCCTTCTTTTTCATTCCCAATCGTTCCAGGGACCCCCGCGTCACCTCGCGTAGTCCTCGCAAGATTCGCAAGAAGCCGCGTGCGTTCGCGGCTTTATGGTCCCGGAACTATGCTATGAAGTCAATGTGAGTTGGGAACATATTAGGAGTGTCGAACTTAGTGAGTTGAGTCAGAGTTCAAGCGCGGGACCGACCCCCATGAGTTGGGGTGGATAAGCAAGTACGGATCAGCTGGAGAGACTAGACCAGCATTGTTTTTCGAACGCGAAAAAACCCAGAACACTTTCGCAAATGCTTTCCCAAAGCAAATTCGGCGAAGCTCTCTTCCTGCCTTAACTTAGAGAGCTGGAACGGTCGCGAATGATAGGTAGCGTTCTCGGTGAAGAGAGAAATAATCGTACTTGCATATCTATCCTCGAAGTCGCGCGAGAATCGCTCTGTGCTCCATCATCTTGTCTCTCTAAGGACTTCGGGGTAAAATGCATCGAGTAGGACCTGTAAGCGCTCGTACTCCTTGGGTTTCGCTATCCCAACCTTCACAGGTTCGCCCGAATTTACTCTTATTATGACATGTCCGACTCTGAATATTCCTGGTGGTCTTTTCATTTCGATTTCTGAAATTTGGTCTTTGTGGATTTCGAAGTCTCTCCTTCGCTCTAGTTCGCGAATTATCTGCAGAGACTGTAACACGGACAGGCGCTCCGAGGGAACTTCCTCCAACCCGCTAACAATTTCCAATCTTTCAGCTGGACGATGTCTTCTAAGTCCAAATAGTCTAAGGTTCGAGGCGTAGATTCCGTAGCCTGCACGAAGTCCCCTTGCTAGTTGGATGCTGTCGAACCCGCCTAGGAATCTTTCTGCTTCCAGGGTTTGTCCCTCAACCTAGTTGTTTGAGGTCCCTCTACCGGTCTTGCCCATTGGTGACCACATCTATTGCAGTACACGTTGCCTCCCAACCAGACGTGCCATCTATAAGCGCCACATCTCGTGCAATAGCGGATTCTTCCCCTCAGCCCATAGACCCACCCAATCTTGGCGCCACTGGCCGCGGAGAATGCTGCGAAAATGGAATACCCTATCGGGGCGAGACCAGATACGTACCCAAGTCCTCCTCCTATCAACAAGGAGAGCCCCAAGACGAGCCAGCTGTGGCGAAAGCCCTTGGTGGCTTTCCTTCTGCCGGGGATTGAGTCGCTACCCAGCCACCACCACAGAAAACCGGACCATCCGACGAAGGATGCCAGGAATCGCCAGTCATACAGTACTAGAAGGGGGGTTATTGATAATGCGTAGGCCGCAATAAGAAATAGAGAGAGAACTATGAGCCAGAGTCCCGCAATCCATGAAACTGGCTTGTGTTTTTCAGGCTCCGGTGTACTCTCTGCGTTCGCACGTTCCATTCTCCGCCCAGGTTACCGGTCAGATGCTCGCCAATTATGTATGTTAGTAACCGAGTGACCGAGCACCATTTGCTTATGGGAGGCCGGGCTCGGCCAGTTTATAGAGATAGTCGAGGAATCCTCCAAGAATCCCTCCTGCGATATCTCCCGCAACTACTCCCCCTGCGTTTGGTGATACCCGCAGGAATGCTGCGATGCGCGGGGCGAATCTTCCGGACTGCTGTAAGCTCGTCATTCCAGTGGTTTCGGCACCAAGCTCGCCCGCCAGAGCATCGCCACTTTCGCCACCGACAATAGCAAGCCCGCCTGAGAGTGCAAGCTTCACCGGGTCCCTCTGTCCGCTTGCAAGGCCAACGTCTATTGCTGCTCCGAATACTAGAGAGTTACTGATGACTTTTGCTACGATGCTTGACGCTTTGAAACCAATAGATTCCGCCAGACTACCACCAAGCGGGGCAGCTAGAGCTCCTACGGCACCGAGAAAGGCACCGGAGGCTGCCGCGAAGAAGAGGCCGCTTGCAGTTATTTGGCCCCCGGTGGCAAGCTGAATTCCCACGTAGGATCCGGTCGATATTCCTGCGCCGATTCCTATTCCGATAGCAATTGTTGGCAGGAGGAAAGGTGCTGCTACTCCAGCGGTCGCGACTATTGCGACGGTCGCGATGACGAGGATTATGGCTGCCTTGGTCTGCGAGTCTTGGCTGTTCCACCAATTGGATACCGCTTGACCTGCGTTGTTCACCGTTTGAACTGTATTGTTAACGCAGCCGCCCCAGGTGTTCCAGTCCCATCCGTTGCAGGCGTCCAATCCGTTGGGGTCTGTGAATCCGGTGGGTCGGTCTACTGTGTAGATGTAGAGGTTGAGTGTTAGAGGGTTGGTTAGTTTGCCGTTGTAAGGATCTGTTGATATGAACCGTCCTATCGCAGGGTCGTACCATCGATGAAGGTAGTAGTAAAGACCAGTTGTGGCGCTGTAGGGTTCGCCAGTGAACTTGTAAGTCGCGCTCCCAGTCGGAGTTCCGCTGTCCTGGCCGAATGGCTGGTAGCTGTCGGCAAAGAGGATGGTTTGTTTGGTCATACTGGTTACGAGTCTCGTGCTTCCCAGAGCGTCTTCGTGGTAGTATGACCCAGTTTTGCCTGAGACAGTCCCGATTCTCAATCCGTCTGCAAGAATGTGATCTGTAGATGTCCCTGACGCGACCTGGTACACTGACATGGCTCCAAGGTAGGCATAGAAAGTAGTAGTGCCACCTTCGATGGACTCCATTCGTCTCCCTGATGCGTCGTAGGCGTAGGCGGCTTGCGTCGAACCGTTGTTGAGAGCCTTGAGTAGATGCCCCGGCGTGTCCCAGACATATGTCCAGGTGCTAGCACCAGTGGTTCGGCTCAAAAGATCGCCAAGTGGATCGTAACCGTAAGAGGCGGCGACGCCGGGCGCGGAGTAAGACTTCAGTTCGTTATTGGTCGCGTTGTAGGAATAATTGGTTGTCACACCATTCTGGCTTTGCACGAGTCGATTGCCCATGTTGTCGTATTGGTATGAGAGAATGGTGGATGAACTCCCGTTGGCTAATGTGGCATTGGTGAGCCGTCCAAGAGCGTCGTAGATGTATGCTTCGCTGACACTTTGAGAGTTTACTTGTCCGGTCGAACTGGTCATTTCTCCTGCTTTGTCGTATCCGTAGCTGAGAGACAGGATTGTCGTACCGCCCGCGTTCTTGAGCGTGAGCATTATCATGCGGCCAAGGGTATCGTAGGTATAGTTCCCTACTGAACCGTCTCCGAACCCGATGCCTCTGATGCTGTCGTCTTTATTGTAGGAGAACGTTGCGTATGTTCTTCCTCCTGGGGTGAAAACGCTCGCGATTCTTCCGAGGGGATCGTAAGTGTAGTTTGCCTTGAGGCCATCTGGGTATGCGATTTGTCTGAGGGTCTCTCCCTGGTATGAGTAGCTCATGTGATATGTTTGAGGACTTCCCACGGTCGAAGCGGCGGTACCGATTGTGCATCCGGGGTTGTAGTTCTCATTTGGAGCGTTTACAGCGTCGGTCTCGCCGGTAATCCTACCTCGCGCGTCGTACGTGTAGGTGACTGTTGCATTGACGCTCGATCTTGTTACGATTCGACCGTTTGCGTCGTAGAGATAATTGTCGCTTGTTATTGCCGAATTGCAATAAGTTGCATGACTAAGACGGTTGAGAGCATCGTATGTGAATATTGTACTGGTATTCTTCTGGTCGATTTTCTTGACAAGGTTTCCATCGTTATCATAAAGGTAGGACTCGACTGAACTGTCTGGAAACGTGGTGGCTTTGAGGCGGTTGAGGTTGTCGCGGGAGTAGAGTGTGGTTTGGTTGTTGGAGTTTGTGAGCTTCACCAGGTTGCCCGCCAAATCGTAGGAGTAGTTGCTGGCGATTCCTGCTTGGCATAGAACGGTGGCCATGTCGATGACTGATATTAGCCGACCTAGTCTGTCATAGACGTCGCAGCGAGAATTGCCGTTTTGGTCACTCGATCGTACCCAGTTGTGCAGATCGTCATAGGATTGCTGGGTAAAGTTTCCATCTGGCCCAATCTCGCTAGTGGATCTGCCGACCGCATCGTACTGAGCATGGTATGTCTTGCTGAAGACGTCCGTGCTCCCAACAACGTTGTTGCTCCAGTCGTAAGCGTATGATACGTTGGCATATGTTGCGCTACCAGAAATCTTGTCGCTGATTGTCAGCCTCCCAAGACCATCGTAAATCTGCCTGGTCTTCCAGCCATTCTCGTTCGTTGAGTCAACGAAGTTGGCCGCGTCGTTGTATGTGTACTGCACAAAATCGGCACCTGTTGGCGGGTAGGAGATCTTAGTCACTCGGCCCAGAATGTCGTACTGGTAGTTTGTCACACTCCCCATCGGGTCAGTAGAACTCAAGAGGTTCCCTGTGGTTAGGTCGTAGCTGTAGAGCTGGCTTGCTCCTCCCTTGCCCGCGCCGATCAGCACATCATCGTAGTGGGTCTGGGTGTTGAGACTGCGAAGTCTGACCTTGCCTGTAGCGTAGGGTGAGGGGTCGGTGTACTGTATGTATTGGACTCCATCGATATAGAGCCGAATCGTCCCCCCTGAGACAGCGATTCTCCAGGTGTGCCACTGCGACGCAAAAATCCCGAAAAGTGGCGCATATGCCAGCTGGGTGTAGACTCCTGCTTGACTCTTGTATAGACGAAGGGTCTGGTACCCGTCCCATGTTTGCATTCTATAGTGGTTGCCTCCTCCGTCCCAGAGAAAGTCAATGGAAACATCTTGCCCGCTGAGTATCTTGACTCTGGACTGGACTATATTCAAGGCCCAGCTAGTCTGGCCGGAGCTAATGTCTTCATCGCCGGTGCCGCTACTGCTAAGCTCTCCACTGGGGACAGTCCAGCTTCCACTGCTAACGGTCCAGCCTGCAAATGTTCCGTTATTGAAATCGGAGAACAATGCAGGGGTGAGCCCCTGTGTCATGTTGGTCAGGAAGGCCCCTTGGGAGGAATAGGTGTAGTATGCCATGTTCCCCATGGGGTCGCTCGTGGTCTTCAGGTTGCCATACTGGCCATCGTAGGTCGATAGGGAGGTTACCCATTCCGGTCCGCTGGGAGTGTCAAGGCGCCTCTGGGTTTGGGACACCGCCCCCCAAGAGGTGTATCCGAGATAGCTCTCGCTGGGAATAGAGCCATTCTGGAATGATGCTTGTCCGGCTAAACCGATTATGTTCGGGGCTGCAACACCGTCGGTGTGGAATAGGATCTGGCCTGTTGCCGCATTGCTTGCGCTCAGAAGGAGACCTGCTGGATTGCAGCATCCGAAGTTAACGGCCTCGATCCCCAAAACGTGGTAGCCTGGTGTCAGAGCGAAACTGCCGTAGGTCTTTCGCGTCGTCCAGGCCTGGTTGTAGTCGATTGAATTGCCGTCAAGGTAGAGCCAGTAGGCGTTGTCTGCGGTCATCTCAATATTCATTGATATGGCGGTTGGAACGTAGAATACTCTGCGGAACCACACTGGGTCTTGTGTGGAAGCGTTCCAAGAATTCTTGTTCCACCATATCCACTGGGCGTTGGTGTCTACAAAGCCAGGTATCGTCCCCCATGGTGGGCCGTTGTAGTTTTGCACCGACGGAGCAGGCGTCCAACCGCCCGCTGGTGACCAGTTTGTAACGTAATTCCAGCCGCTGCTGGGTGAAGTCTTCGTGTACAGCCAGGTGTTGAGTCCAGGCGGTCCAGGAGCAAAGCCGTTCATGAAGGAGTTAGAGAAAGAGGCTCCGGGAGAGACCTTGAGATTGTAAACGTCTCCTGTTTGTTTGTAGTCGGAATAGTACCAAGCTGACGTGATATGCCAGGCCAGTTTGACCCAGGTGTTACCATTAGCAATAGCGTTGTTGATGATACCAGTCAGATCTCCCAGGTACGAGCCTGAAGCCGCGGTTGTTCCCCCGGCGACTAGCTGGTTAACATATACGATTGTACCATTGCTGAGCTTGAGATCAAAAGCTAACTGGGTGACGCTTCCTCCGGTGGTGGTGGAATTCGCGATCCAGTCGAACGAAACTGTCCAATGGGGAGGACTGCCGCTTATGGGAATCTGGGGGCTGTAGAAGTAGTAGGTGATCGGGTATCCGTCCACGTCAAAGTGCATTTTACCATCTACAACTCCCATGTTGTCACGGTTATTCACAATGGGGCAACACGGGTCCGGAGTTAATTTGACAAAGTCCTTGCTCCATTCCGGGTTGTCGGCTCTGTTTCCTTCACTGTCACTGAAAGAATCGATGAAGTAATAGTAGCCAATGAGTGTCGCGTCGTTGTAGTAGGAGTAGAAGTTGTCTTGGTACAGGTTGGCGAAAGGATTAATGGCCAAATGGCTGTAGATCATATTGCCCCATAGATCATACCGGTAAGAGTTCGTGTAGCTACCCACGGAGTCATCGGTCCTGACCAGAACTTGATTCGTGCTGGAATCGTGGAGGCTCAATATCATTCCCCCAGGGTCCGGACCATCGGGATTGGTGGCGTAGATCGCTAGAACATTCCAGCCGGCTGGAACCGAGAGGTTCGTGATGCGGGGTGGGTTCCAGAGACCGTTGTAGCTTCCAATATTCGCGCCGTTAAGATATGCTGTGTAACCGTTGTCGGCGTCCACTTCAAGATACGCATTTGTCGCCTTTGTTTGATAGAATGTTGTTCTAAACCAGATAGGTCCAGCGATGCCTGATGTGGTAGCTCCGACGTTCGCCCAAATCCATTTCGCAAACGTATCACTCCAGCCGCCAAGAGGCCCCCAAGGCGGGTATGGCTGTGTCTCGTTGGCTACGGCGGGCGCCATTCGCCACGACTGATCGTAGTACCAGCTCGGATTCGATGCCCATCCGGAAGCTGGCGAGGTGGTTGTAAAATACCAAACATTTTGAGCGGTGACTAGGTGGATTTCCCGGATAACTTCTCCGTGAATGCCGTATCGTTGTTGGATTCCCGATATGAGCCTGTGGTTGGTGTCGGAAACGTTCTTGGTCATTCCAGCGAAGGAGAAAGCGTAATCGGTGTAGCTCACCGGTGTTGCGGAAGTTCCATTGAACGTTCTGACTGTGGCGCCGATGATTTGGTCGCCTGCACCTTGGTTGTATGTGTACTGAAACGACCGTATTCCGGGGCCTTGACGGGGAACGACATTCTGGGTCGCGACTCTAAAGGCGTAGACTGCAGCCTCTGTCCCGAGTTGCGCGGCGGTGTAGGTGTAGGTTGAAGCCCACTGCGTGGGATAGGTGACCTGTGTTAGGAGCCAGGCTTGAACACCCGGCGTTGGGAACGAGTACGAGAAGGCGGTCGTTCTTCCGGCAGCGTCTGTTACCGAGGCAAGGTTCAGGTTATTGTCGTAGGCGTACTGAATGCTCCTTGCGGCGCCTGAGCCAGTGCAAGTTCCCGCAGACGTGGTCTGGTAGATGGTCCGAAGTTCCATCGGCAGGTTAGAGTCGTAACAGAAAAGATAGACGCGTTGTAGCGTGTCCACGATGTTTGAGATCCGATTGGAACTGTCGTAATTGAAGGCGATCGTATTGTTTCCGGTGGCGTCAGCAATGGTAGTGAGTCTGTGAACGGTGTCGAAATGATAGGTTGTCCCTAACGACGTTGAAAGTGAGATCGTTCCGTCTTGGCTCCTGCCCAAGCGGAAGCCTGTTCCTTGGTGATTCTCAAACGTAGCGCTAAGCCCTGACCAGAAGCTGACCGGTATCCGGTATCCTTGCCCGTCCCAGAGGTGTAGATACGATGGTTGCGAAACGTAGCTCATCCAGGGAAAATTGAGTTGCCAGCCGTTACCAATGAGTCCGTTCGCCGCGGCGAGGTAGTCGTACTTCACCCAGTCCCCGACATTGCCCACTGCAAAGAGTTCGATCTCTGTGATGGTCTTCCCACCAGTCACAGCATTCACATTCCAGGCGACTGTTGACCAAGCGGAGGGGGCGAGAGGATCGGGAGGGGCATACTTGTACTCGACACCCCCTGCAAACACGCCAACATTGAACCTGTTCGATCCTATGAACCGCCATACCAAGTATGGGTAGACTGCCGTGTTGATATTGACATATGATACGATTTGGCCATATGGAACGCTTGCGCTGTTTACGGTTAGAGTCGCGACATCACCATCAGTAGCAAAATTGATCGTAGAAAGTGCCGTCCAGCGAGTGGTGAAGCTGTCGTCTCTGAACCCGTAGAGAGTTTCCACGTTGTAAGGGTTGCCGCCAAGGAAACTTGAGGGATCCGTGTAGACCCGCGTAATGGATAAGTCCAGGCCCCGGCCCGGGACGCTGAGGTCCGTCTGGCGAACGGTCAGCATGCCAGTGCTCGGCGAAACAGACTCGCCGAGGTTCGAAAAGTACTGGCCAAATGGAACGATTCCATTTCCGTCCCACGGGCTGGGCGTTGCGGCGAATGGGGACCAGACCGATGGGATCGGGATCCCTGCATACATCAGGTTGCAAAAAGGTGAACACGCTTCGACCCAGATTAGGGAGATTCTGCTCGCGTTCGTTCCGGCTGTCGAGGCGTAGTTCGACGAGAGGTTCACTGGGCCATTCCGATTCGTTACTGGGAAGTTGGCGGCTTTGTCAGACCAGTTCTGGCCGGCCGACTTGCCTTTGATTACAATTGAAGATCCTTGTATCGCGGACGCGTAGACATCATTGCTTGAAGAGTCGAGGGTAAGCTGGGGGAAGCTCGCCGATCCGGTGAAGATGTCCCGCATTACGATGGATGCTGTCGCTATTGCTGGGCGGTAGGCGTAGTTAACGGAGCCATCGCTCATTCGATACACAATATGGGTCCCGTAGTTGGTGTCTGAGACTCCCGAGAATTCGTAGTCATAGGCCACGTTTGAATCGATGGTCTCGAAACCTCCAAACGAAATAACGTTGGTGTTCAGGGTGTAGGTGTTAAGCTGAATCGTCGTTGATATGACATTTCCAGCGCTGTCGTAGTTGTGGTTCGGCCATTGGTAGATAATTCGGACGCCCGTGATTGCTGTCACTAACACTGACCTCATCTCGTCGTTCAGATCGTATCGATAACAACCACCTTCCGGCCCAGCTGTTCCCGCGATCTCGAGGAATCGTCCGTTGTACATCATCTCGATCGTACTTTCAGAGTAGAAAGCTCCACTCGAGCACGAGGGAATATTCCCCACGTAGGGGGTTGAGATGTAGAATGAATTGTAGGAGAATGCTAGGGCACCGGTCTGTGTTAGCGCCAAGTTGATCTGCCGTAGCCCTCCATTGATGTTGCAGGAGGCTCCGCCGGAAGCGCAGTACATTGGCCGGGTTCCAGCGAGGTAGACTGTGGACCATGAAATACTTGAGCCGGATATGGTTCCGACAATGTACCATAAGTGTGCCAAGGTGTACCCGTTGTTGGGCACGCCGCTTACGGAGACTTGTTCTCCGGTTGCGAGCACTACTGTCTGGCCGAAGTTCAGGACTGGACCGAGCGAGACTTCTGAGGTGATGTAGCCTGGCCAACCTGGTGGCATGTTGCCGCCGGTATCGGATGGGAAGTACCAGTTCGCTCCCTGGTCGGGTGAGTATCTGTACCTTATGCTGTATGCGTCGTAGTAGAAGACCCAGTAGTTTCCTGCGCTTTGTTCGTAGAATATCTTTCGCTGCGTGGAGAACGCGGTTGCGCCTCCTGCAACGTTGGTTGAGATGAGGTTCGGGTCTATGGCTATTGTCGACCCTGCGGTTACGGTGCCTAGGTTGATTAGTACCGAGAATTGTTGCGGTGAGGTTATTGCGGTCGTATTGAAAACGTCAGGGACATCATCCCAGCCTAGTGTGTAGTTGATGTCTCCGAGACGGACCCTGACGTGTTTGGAAGAACCGGTCACGTCGCGGTTGCCGGCAATATTCCAATTGTAGACCAGCCTATAGCTTCCAGAGCTTGAGGGTGCGAAGCTGAGATCCCATTTCAGCGGCCCCGCTGAAGTTGCCTTGTAGGCTATGGTCATTATTCCCGAGTATTGTCCTGTGCCAACATACATCGTTCTGATGACGAATGTCCCCGTCGAATTTGTGCCCAGAGGCACTATGCTGTCTGACCTTGGAAGGAGGGGTACCCAAGCCTGGCCAATGGAGACTTGGACCTCCCAGAAAGACGAGGAACCTACAAGTCTGTGGTTCGGTCCGACCAACTGGTCTTGAGGGAAGAGCCCTCCAAGGAGTCTGATCGCCAATACTGAATTGTACAGGGTGAGGTTGTCAGGGCTTGTCTGGATCGTTCCTCCGGCTCCGATTAGGCCGTCAACGTTTGAAAGAATTGTTTGTGGAAGCGAAAGATCCGGGACAGGGTCCGCTCCCGCCAAGTTGGGAGGTGGGGAATTGGCTGGGGACGACGGTTTCGCAGTATCCTTGTTATCGAAAGAAGCTGCGGCAGCGTGGACTGGCAGAACGGTGAGAAAGGTTGAAGCTGTGAGTAGTATGAGTAGGAAGCCCTTCAGAACTTTTGTCGCTAATTTCGAATGTTTTCCGGGAACCCAGAGCCTCACAATACAATCTTGCGAAGAGGAGACCTCGCGATGAGCTGGGAGGTACTGATTAAAGATGAATCTACACTTTGTACTCCTAAAAGTAAGTGCGGCTCGTTATAGAATGAGGATCGAACAAGGACTTGTTTCGGTGAAATAAGACACGGAGTCCTAGTTGTTGTCAGAACCTCTCCTGACTCCTTTCGTGGTCAACCAGTTTACGAGTTCATAAGGTATGGAAAGGGGCATCCTGAAAACCCCTCTTCTGGAAATCAGTGTTTTGGAAACCACTCTCTTGAAATCCATCTTCTTGAAACCGGGGCGTTTGAAAACAGATTACTCGTGAATTTTTCTCGACCCCGGGGGGCCCTACTCAAGTCGCGCGGCCCAGAGAACCCGCGCCCCAAAGCATCATAAAACGGGCTAATTACGGCTCCCCGGATCGCGGGCCTACCTGAGAAGGGGCCAGATGTACTCCCAGGCCAAGTACAGTATCGCCAAGACCCCTGTCGCCATAATGAAGCGCCGACCCCATTTGCCCCGGTGTGGTTTGGGCCGAATTGTTAGTTCTTCTTCAGTTACTGATTTCTTACTAGGCTCACTTAGCTCTGATTTCCTGCCGGGCTCAACTAGCTCGACACCGGTTTCTTCGGATGCTTCACTAGATCCCACGTTTCGCAGCAGCCACTTCTTTGAGACTGATGGCCGTGGTACCCGGAAGACCCCGGAGCCTGTTTTTGCTACGTAGGCGGTCCATGCGAGTTCTTTCCTGTCTCGTAATGCATCGACTTCGTGCTGGCGCATGGCGTAGTAGACGACTGGGCCAAGCATCCGCTCGACCTTGTTCGCATCAAACGTCCCAGGCGTCCCCGTACTCCTGACCAATAGCAGGTCCGCATCCGCCCGTAGGTCGATATCTCCCCCATAGAACCGGTGGAGGGCTGCGACCATTATTACCAGACCCTGTCGCATGCCCCGCTTGAAGAGTTCGCCTCTGATATCATACCACTTGTCCAGCCAGTAGTCGATCTTCCTCATCTTCTGCACCAGTCCATTCGAATCCTTCACCGCCACCGTCCCAGAGAGCTTCTTCAACGCCTTCGTCATATCATCCGCAAACAATAACACCGCCCTCGGAGGCTTCCGAAATCTCTTGAACAGTTTATCCATATTCTCAAACAATGCCGGAAGATCGCGTGTTGACCGGAGGGCCTTCACATTCTCCTGACCGTACCTACGCGCTAAGGCTTGCGCAAGCGACTCTGACAAAGTAGTCTTGCCAGTGTTTGGTTTTCCGAAGATTATGATGTTCAAGTGGTGAATAGCATTGTCCTTACCGATCGACTCTGGAAGAGGATCAGGAATCAATCCATCCAGGATGGTGTCTAGGTCAAGCTTGTAGTAGGTAACCTTCGCTAGCGAGTCCTTGCTCGGGATAACTGTCTTGGCCAGACCTGAATTTACTGTGGTGATTTCTGAGGGTGCTCGCACGATACTGCTTGGCGCTGGAATAATGTCGGTATCCTCTGGTTCCGTCACTGCCGATTCCCCCTAAGCCCTAATGCAGAATCAGGGTAGTCAAAGGCTTTGCCTCGCCCCTCGTAAGGTACAGCAAGGCAGATCAGAATAGTTTCAGTCCGCTAATGCGTCTAAGTTCATGGCCGCGAATTGAGGAGGAGATAGTCTTGGGTCTGGAATGGATCATGTTAGCTCCTGGATTCGCAAGGGAAGTGGTCGATGTCTATTACGAATGGGAGGGAAGGGAGGCTGTGCCTATGAAGATCAAGGAGTTGATGATGGTGCTCCAGATAGAAGTCGACAGACTCTACAAGCCAAGCGTCGCTCCCCCGGAGTCAGCGAAGCCCAAGATCAAGTTATTCAAAGACGCGAGACTGGGCTGAAGAACAGATTTCTTCCAGGGGAGAAGGTGCGCCTATCCCAGTCTATTTCTACAAGTCATCATAACCGACCCAGACAACGAACTAGACAATGTCAGCGCAACGAGGAGAGGAGCGCCGCAAACATCCGCGACCTCGTCTAGAGACTTTGTCCGATCTGATCTACGGGCTCTCCTTGTCGATCGGCGCGATCAGCCTCGTCATAACCAATAACCAGGCCTCCACTGCCAATGATATCAACAGGAATGTTTTCGAGTTTCTCTTCGTCTTCTTGATCCTGATCACCAGCTGGATCATCTACACCAGTGACATGTCCGTCCTCCCGGTCGAGACACGTCTCGTAACATTCCTGAACGTGATATTGCTGATCCTCGTCGCGATCTTCCCCTATCTCTTCGATCAGGCAATGTCCCTTTACAACACGATGGCAGACCAGGATTACGCGTCAATCCTGTTCACTATCGATTATGCAGGAACCCTGCTGATCCTGGCGGGATTCGCGCACCTGATCGCACAGGAGGAGAAGCGATTCGTTGACCAGGACCAAATGGTAAGATTCCGAAGAATCCGAAACCGAATGACACTCCTGACCATCATCGTCCTACTCTCCCTCGCCGTCCCCTGGAACTGGCTATTCCTCGGAGTACACGTCAGGCTCTTCATCTGGTACGTACCAATCGTCTCATTCTGGCTTAACCGTATGAGGATCAGACCATTCGGAATCCCCTGCATTCCGTCAAGGGACAATGTTTCCTAGACTGCTGGATGTTCAGAGAGTCGTTTCTCTATCTCTTCGTCAAGCCACTTGTCAACGAGAATGTTTTCCCGCATGATGTCGACCCTCACATCGCTGACACCATCTAGTCCTTTGATCCATTTTTGAATCTCCTCACTCTCGAACAGGTTCACGCAGATCTGAGCAAAGATCGAGAATCCTTTCACATCCGTGAGCGAGAATACGATCCGATCGAGTTTCGCACGAATCTGCTTGTTTGCCTCACCTCTTTTCGCCTCGTCCGGACACACGATTAGGAAGTCAGACGCGACACCGTTGGACTTATCGTAGTTAATCTCGGGCAACATGAAGATGCAATTGTTCTCAGTCATAACGGTCAGTCTTCTCTTGACCGTCCGGGTGGAAACTCTTACTTCCTCGGCGACCTCGGACGGGCTTCGCCTAGGGTCCTGTCGAAAGGCCTTCACTATCTCCCAATCAGTCTTCTTCATCTTCAGATCGGAGCCGGGAAAACCTCCCTGCCAACGAACCAGCTTGTCGCTGCCGCAAATGGACTTTATACGCTGAATTTTCCTCTCCAAGTCGTTTTCGTCTCGATAATAGAGAATGATCCGAAGTGCCTTGCTGTGGAAGTCGATGAGAATCACGACCCCATCGACCTGTTCGACTCGCGAGATTACCTCGGGTTTTCTTGTCTCATCATCGATTTCCAATTGCATTCCCGTCGATTCCAGGCCGATGAGATGTGGATTCAAGAACAGTTTCCATCCCTTCAAGAACCCTGATTCTCGGGCCCGCTTCACTCTCCTCCTGACCGTCTCCTCGTCCACCCCGATCCTTTCAGCAATGCTACCGTATGATTCCCTGATGTCCCATCGAAAAGAGCGGGGACTGGCGAGCTCTTTCATTATTCGAATCTGGATATCGTCCAGGGCCTGCAACAGAACATTCGAGACGATATCGTGAACTAAAAAAACTGTCCGAAAATCGGCCGGACCTTAGGCGTTGAGCTATGAGTCGCCCAGGAATACTGCGATAACAGGAGAAGCTAGAATGGCCAACTCAAAACCATCAATCGGTCATCGACGAAGCCGAAAGATCTGGATCGTACTCGCTTCTGTCATCATAATCGTGGTCGTCATCGCTGGGGTATTCTACATGGCAAATCGCTCCCAAGCTGCTCCTGCACCACCAACAGGCCCCAACGTGACCATATGGGATACAGGGTTCTGCTCCAACACGGGAAACTGCGGCTACAGTCCCGTACCCAAGAACATAACATCTGGAACAGCCCTAACATGGACAAACACCGGCGGCCAACCTCACACAGCTAGTGAGTGCACCACATCCGATACCAGAAATGCGTGTCCGAACGGAGCAGGCTCCAATACTTCCGAGTCCCGAGCTTTCGACTCAGGCACCCTGGGCAAGGGTCAACTGTTCACATACTCCATCAACACCCCCGGCAACTACTATTACTATTGCATTCTTCACCCTTGGATGCACGGGACCATCTTAGTCAGCTAGAGAGATTGACGGAGCATTAGTCTCCGTCACTTCTGACAAAGCTCTCCGATAAGCCAGCAGTCAGAAGCTAGTAATAAGCCCAAACTTGACTGGCACTGATTATGATCCGATAGCTAGAAATGTCCCGGTCCTCATCCGGTTTTCCTATGAAGGTAATACTAGAGGAGGCCGTCCGTGAAGGGGCGATAAGAGTAGACCTAGCCTGGAACCTATTCTTTGAAAAGCCAACAATCCCCGAAGGACATGGAGGAAGACTACTACCGTTTACAAACTGGCTCTGGGACGAACTCGGCAAGAAAGCAGGAAATCTTAACAGAAATTCGCCGAGCGAGCTGACTCTGACGATACCCTCTCTAAGCGAGCAGGGAATGGACTTCCTGTTACGTCTAGCATCTTTCTGGTCAAACGAAGTTTACCTGAAGAAGTACGGGGTGCTTTCAGAGAACCTCTGGAGGAAACCGGTCATAAACGTCTTTGATGATACTAGGCTAGACGGATCTGAACGTTCGCTAACGAGGAAACGGCAAGGATACTATACACGGTTCCTCATGCCGCTGCTCGGGCCAGGCCGGACTGCCTTCAGGGTCGAAGTGATCGAAAATGGCGAATCATCCGCTCGATTACACAGCCACAGCGAAGTCGACGAATACTATCTGATTCTCGAAGGGTCGGGAACCCTCAGATTCAACGACAAAGAAATCGCCGTCCATCGGGGGGACCTGGTAGAAAAGCCAACGGGGCCGGATGACGCTTCCCAACTGATCGCGGATCAGGGAGAAGCCCTGCGTATACTCGATATGGAAGTGTGGCACGACCGTCCCGACAACTCGAAGGATCTGATCCATAATCCGGATTTCAATGAGATCTTCATGAGAGGACGGGGCTGGGGCGCTCTAGTCCCAGCAGACGCCCTCCTCCACCCCAGCGACTTCGGAAAATACTACGATGAAGGCTACAAGCGAACCAAGGATGGCGGGTGGGACCCCTCGAAAGCACGCGGGCACAAGAAGATCAGGGCCAAGCCCCTTCATTATCGGCGTGATCGTTATCGGATAAGGTGAGTTGTGAGAGCCTTTCGAGCCGAGTGAGTCAGGAGTACTTTTTCCAAGTCCATTCGGGAACAAAGCTAGCGACTAGAATGATAAGGAAAGCGAGCCAGAACAGGTTCCAGTCGAATGAGATGACCGAAAGCACATTCAACGCGCCTACGATGCTGAGGAGTGGAAAGAGGATTCCATCTATTCTACAGTGGACTCTCCCGCAGGACCGGCCGTTTATGAGGCAGCCTGTTCCAGCCCACGCCACAGCCACTACCCAGACAACTCCTCTAGCGGTAAGCGATCTCACAGATTCACCATAGACCATGCCCGCTACGACTGCAACAACAGCAGGCACACCCCACAACAAATACCACCAAGGAGCCCTCTCGAAGTTTCTCCCACGAGAGGGGTTTGAAGAAGGCTGAACCGGGAGTTCCATGAATACTACACGCCGACCTCCTTTTCTCCGGTGCGCTTAGGCTGAACGGCTGGTTTCTTTCCTTGTACAAGAGTGTGTTGTCAATGGTATGACCTCGGTGTCCTTCGATTTCACCATGACCATACCCATGGCCCTTCAATGACTCAATCCAGGTAGTCAAATCCTTCGCCCACCCTTGATACGAGAAAGTTCGCTTCTACTTGATCATTGAAGCCATTGCTTGGAGATTTTACCCGCACTCTTCTTCTTCCGTTGGTCTCTTATTATCGCAAAGACTGTTACGGAGATTCCGATGGCTATAACGAGACCAATCCAGACTGCAAACCTGTCAATGATCGAAATGATCATTCCTGGGATTGTAGTCCAACCATTCCCACCCGATTGCGGTCCCGGTCCAGGTGGGTTCCCACTTGAGTAGATGAGGGATGTGGAGCGGCTGGTTGTCCCGCTGGCTCCCGTGATTGTGACATTGTAGGTGCCTTTGGGACCTTGGCATAAGATTCCGACGATGGTTGAGGGTCCCAGCGTGACCTGTTGACCGCTCAACGAGCAGACGAGACTTGAATTGGAAATTCTGAGTGTGAGGTTGACGGTTCCAGTGAAGTACCCGAGGCGAGTGATCGTTATGGTTGATCTTCCGGGCACAATGGAAAAAGAAGATATCTGAGAGGGACTGGAGGATAGAGAAAAATCTGGAGGGACGGGTAGGACGATGACCTGTCCAGTGGCGCCGGTATAGACGTCGTAGTATCCAAATGTTCCCGGGTCGTAGAAGGTCAAGTATAGGCACGGATCTCCAGTGCTATAGAATACCGAGTTGACCGTGTACTTCTGCGTGCTAGAGAATATGACTGTGACAGGTGTTACCCGAACGTTGCACCAGTCCACCGTCTGTCCCTGGTATATCGTAACGCTCGATGGGTTGAAGACAGCGGCTTGATTGCTGATGACTCCCGCAGATGGTGGAGGCTGCGGCGCAGGCAGTGTCCGTGGCGCTGTAAACAGAAGTGACGGTCCTTTAGAGCTCTGAAGGCCCGCAGTGTCGTTTGCTTGTACCGTGAACCGGTAGATGTCGCCTGGGGTGAGCCCGGCCACATTCGAGTAAAGGCTTGATGGCGGGAATGAGCCGAGTATGCTGTTGTTCTCATATAATTGGTAGGCGACGACGGCTGTGTCGTCGACGGCCGCTGTCCAGGATAGGGTGACGCTGTAGAAGTCGAAGTTCGAGGCAGTAATCTGGCTACCCAAGGGCCATACTGGCGCAGGATCCGTTCCACTCGTCTTCATCAACGGATAAGCGTCCTGAAAGGTGCCCGTGCTGGTCGTAATCATCATTGGCGTGTCTCCGATACCATCAGGACTCGTGCAGACATTCTGCAACGGCCCGCTGCACCTGTCGACCCCGGTATAGTTAGACCAGTAGTTCCCGCCGACCGAGTATGTCCTGTTGAGCCAGAACAACAATGCTCTGGTGATTAGAATCTGTTTAGCGTTGAACAAGAAGTTGTTGTGGTAGACTAGGGTCCGGTTCGAGGCACTGACGCTCACTCCCGTCGCGTCCTTGTACAGATTGTTTCCATAGACTGTCGTGTTTGTCGCGGACTGGAGTGTGATTCCCGTCCCACCGTTGCTGGAGAGATAGTTCGAGGTAATATTGTTGGAGGTGCCCTGCTGGACGACCAGTCCATTTCCAGTGTTCAACTGAACATAGTTCGTGGCGATAGTGTTGTTTGACCCGATAACGACAACGCCCTTCGTGTCTAGAGATGCGGTGTTGTCGAGGACCAGATTGTTGTCGCCGTAGATATCCAATCCGTCTCCGTTGTTCGACGCGGTGTTGCCGGTTACGATGAAATTGTTTCCTTGAACCAGCAGCCCCGCAAGTCCGTCGTTGTTGAAGGTGTTGTTCACAATCCTAGTATAGCTGCCTGTGAACTGTGCTCCGGACCCGACGGAAACGACGTTGTTGTTGGCAAAGTAGACGTTCGTTGCAGGATGGGCGTAGACGCTGTTTCCGTAGCCGTAGTCGGTAATAGTGTCGTTGATTATGTCGAGATTTGAGGATGACTGGATTTCTATTCCGAGACAGTTGCGTGTGAAAGCGGTTCCATCTATAGTGATGTTTGTAGAACCGGATAGGAGTATGCCATCGTTGGTGTTGCTTACAGTCGAATTGGCAATCAGAACGTTAGAAACGCTTGAGAGGTAGAATCCGTCAGGCCCGGAACAACTTCCTGTATTGCTCAGGATGAGATTGCGTATGATGACGTGAGCCGTTGTTCCTACTAGCGCGACGAGGCCGTACTGGCCGGCCGCGGTGATATTCCATCCCTCTATGATGAAGGGACTGGTCGCAGACCCAGTGCCAGCTGTAACCCCGTTGGCCGACGTAAACGCTGAGTTACCGTTAATATAGATGGGCGAGTGCGCCACGCTTGGGCTTCCCTCAGCCGGCACCACCTGCCAAACGAAAGCAGTTGCGACGGGGAGAAGGATGAGAATCATGATTACAGCGATCCTTCTCATCGAACACCCCACCTAGGCTACAATATCCAGTTAGACAGAAGGGAAACTTATCCTGTATGTACCAAGACGGGCGCGATCAATTAAGGCCAGCTAATACCTTCAGCTGCCCTAACGTTGAAGCTGGCTTATCCTTCGACCGACCATGGTGTAGACCCCAGAATTCTCGGACTGAAGCATATGGGCACCCCCGAAGAACGAGCCGAATATACCACCCGACCCGACATGAGTTGGATGGTCCCTATTTGAAAGGACTAGGAGAAAAGGGGGACGATACACAAGTACCGAGCAACCGGGCGAATCCCACCGGTCCCGCTTCCGCACACGGGCTTAACATGGCCAAAGCTTGACGACATAGGAAGAACGAAAAATCTTCATGGGCTCTGGATCATTAAAGACTAGCATCTTAGATTACCTGTAAAACCGGGCCCGAATCCAAGAAACATTATCAGTTCATTACCGAAGACGTGCAAGACCGGGCTATTAGATCAGTTGAGCAAACCAACCATATCGACTTCTATCAAAAATGTAAGGCGTCTAGCGGTCACGAAGCAGCGTCTTGCAGGCAGGTTGCCGTCAAGGGCAACAAGGGAACACATCCTGTCCGTTGTGCGCGACCTGTGTTACGTTCAGTGGGACCCAATAGAGGCGGTCGCACCGTCACATATTATCGCCCTCTGGAGCAGAATCGGCAATTTCCGACTATCCGACCTAGATGCTCTACTCTGGGAGGAGAAGAAGCTCTTCCTCCACCAAGCCCCCGCCATGATCGTGGTGACAGAAGACTATCCACTCTTTTACTCGTTGATGAGAAGATACCCAGAATCCCTTTCCAAATCTTGGGGAGGATGGAAGGAGAGAGCCAGAAAATATCTGGCCAAACACGAACTGCGGAAACGAATACTGAACGAACTCAAAGACGGACCCCTCCGCCTAAACCAGTTCCGGGATCACGTTCGAACCGGGAGAGCAGCAGACGGATGGACTTCCGCAAGCGATGTCTCCCACATGCTCTTTCATCTACAGATGACCGGAGACGTGATGATCGTGGGCCATCAGGGAAATCAGAACATCTGGGGCCTATCCGAAAAATTCCTCCCCTCCTGGGTGGAGAAGAAGAATCTGACGGAAGAAGACTTCGAGCGAGAGGCGGCCCAGAGAGCCATCCGAGCCCTCGGCACAGCCTCCCCCCGCGAGATCCACGTGTATTTTCCGCGCGCCCGCTATCTGAACCTGAAGAAGAATTTAGAACGCTTGCAGGAGGAGTCCATAATACATCGAGTTCACGTCACAGGGCTTGACGGTAAGGACGAGCGGTATGTCCATGACAAGGACATCCGGCTCCTTGAATCTATGAATTCTGACACGTGGCAACCGCGAATGTCGCTTTTGGCTCCATTCGACAATCTCATCTGCCTCAGATCTAGAACGAATAAGATATTCGGCTTCGACTACCTCCACGAAAACTTTCTGCCAGAAAGCAAACGAAAATTCGGCACCTTCGTCCACCCCATCCTGTATGGTGACAGGCTCATAGGCAGAGCTGACCTGCTCATGGACAGGAAGAACGAGAAGCTCTTGGTCAATTCGGTACATGCGGAGCGTGCCGCACCAGGCGATAAGGAGGTCTCGTCAAAGATCAAAGAGACGATAGGACAGTTGGCGGAATTTCTCGGGGCGAAGGCGGTTGTGTACACGGCTCGGGTCCCGGGGGCTTGGAAGAATTCTCTTCGCTGAGTGCTCCTGGACCCAGCCGAAAACATCTGGATGTCGGACGTCAATTAGACTCTTCAAAATGTTCTCTCTTCCAAGAGTCCCGGAAATTCCTTTTTCGCTTCTCCCCGATCAATACAAGAATAGAGGACAGCGCGAGTGATGCGGCAAACAAAAGACCGACGATAAGTGATCCAGCATTGGGAAGATAGTCGCTAAGTCCCACGAATGGGATGAATAAGACTCCGTCGATTATCGCCGCGACGGCATAGTACCGATGCTGCGCAAACCTCCGACACTCCTCAGCTAGACATGTCGAGGACCTAGGCTGTTGTTTGAGCCGGCTGTTGCCTAGGGACTCCGAAAGGGGACAGTATTAGTTAAGGCACGTATCCATGGTGAAGGTTTCCGGCCTCTCCCTTTCAGAATTATTATCGCGGTGACCATGACGAGGACGATGGCCAGAACGACGAAGCCTATCGTCTCCGGATCGCGGTGAAGTCTCCTTGCTGGAAGTAGGTGTTATTCTGGTATTCCCCATAGAACCGCCAAGAAGCGTACACAACGCTCAGGGCCGAGACGACAATCATGGCCACCCCAAAGCCGGCGAGTCCTTTCTCGGAACCAGGTTTTGGACTTGAACCAGAACTCGTAGAGATCAGCGCCTAGTCTGAGCCTTTCACGCGTTATTCGTTCTTATGCATAATGTAACTCTAAAAGCCCCGGTTCAAAGCCCCTTTACCGATCAGCGCGGCTGGGGATACCTAGCTGGTGAGAAGTCTCCGAGCCACTGCTAGACTATTCTCAGCCTCAGCCTTTCGTCCCATCTTTTCCTAGACCGAGCTAAGTCCCCATAGACCCGCGCCAGCTCGTAACGTTTCTCGACCCTCTTCCATCTGCTAACGCACTCCTCAAGAAGCAACAAGCTGCTGGAAGCCTCACCCTTCGCTTCTGCGATGGGGCCTTCCGCCCACTTATCATAGGCCTCGGCCCAGTTCTCGTCTAACGCCAAGACAACATTGTGAAGTTCTTGGTAAAGCGAAGCCGCCTCTTCCTCCCTCTTTGGGTTAACCAGCACCAGCATGAACAGGGTGGCAATAATGGAAACGTCGAACGGCGACTGTTTCGCGAACTTTCACGAGTCGAGAAGGTCCCGTTCGGCCTTCTCCAGCATCCCCTGCTCAAGGTAGAGAGCTCCTCTAACCGCGTGGGAGTATGCCAAGGACTCTGACGACCCAATCTTCTCGGACGAGGAAATGGCCTCGTTTGAGAACTCTTCGGCCTTTTGGTATTCTCCTCTCGCTGTCAGTATGACTGAGAGAGTGTTGTGTGTGGGGCTATTGGGTATCTTTCGCTTATTTCCGAGACGTCTCTGATCAGTTGGTTTTAGTTTTTCCGCCAGGCATGTTCTCTACACCTTACAAATTCAGCTTCACCGTTGAATTCAACAACGGAACCGACAAGAGCATTGCCACTCGAATATTCTCTTCCATGACTGGCTTAGACTGTAAGAAAAGAGGGGTTTTTCGAGGGAGAGCCGTCGCCGGCCCTCTTCTCTAGTGGGTCAGTTGAACTACTTGGATTTGGAAGTTGACGCCTGGAGGCGGGGTGAAGCCGAGTACGGATGCCATTGAGAAGTGACCCGGTACAGCGGGAATTCCTGTGTCGAGTGGGGTCGGTAATATGGGCATCGTTATCGGTGGTCCCCTTGGAACCGTGCCGGTGAAGGTCATTGTTCCGCTGGTTACAAAGAAGGTCAAGGGACCCACGCTCCCTGGCATGATTGTCCATCCTGTAATCTCGGCGTTGAAGTGGTCCGCGCCCGCTGATCCATGGCTTGTTGGACCCGTTAGATGGCTGCATCCGGTAAGCGTTGCGTCTCCGAGGCCGCCGCTGTCGAACTCAATCCAGCCCCAGAAGCCGCCTAGCATTGAATCGCAAACCGACGGGTTGTTACAGTTGAAAGAGAGGCCGATCTGCCACAGGGCGGTGTTTCCATAGGCATGGACCGCAGGAACTGTAGCTGACATAAGCGGTAGAACTGCGAGAATGGCGCTGAGAGCCGCGAATTCCAAAATTGTCCTCGGTCTAACCAATTTTTCTTCTTCGCGACCTATTCTTCTTGTTTATTTAACATGATTTGAATCTTGAGGATGCCGAAGATATCGATAGAATGATAGTTTTCTGAAATCCAGTGCCAACCCCCGAATTAGCATCAACCTCCAATTTTTTTTCTTCGTTCATCCACTCGTGTCTGATGATCGAATCCCACTGATCCCGCCAATCGCGGATCCTCGACTACGCAAGGCGCATCTCCTGTCCACGGTACACAAACTCCCTTGTTTTTCTAGCAGGACTTCAGAAGTACAACTTAATACCTGTTGAATCCCGTTCGGGTTAGGGGTTTTGCAGGCGAAAGCAGTGATTGAGAACCCTTTGAGCGGGGAACGCGTCACTTTTCCTGAGCAGGAACCAGCGACTAGCAATGATCTGCTTCGCTTTGAGTGGTCCGTTCGCCCGCAAGGTCCGTTGCCGGATAAGGTCAAGCAATATCCTGGACACGCGCATCCGGTTTCAGAGGAACGAATTCGAATAGTAAGCGGAAAGATTTGGTTTCGTTCTGGAGGAGTCGAGAAGACAATGCTTGAGGGACAAGAAGTAATAGTCCCTCCAGGAACGCCTCACTCTTGGTGGAACGTTGGGGATACTGAGGCTAACGCCATCGTCGAGTTTCGACCAGCCGGAGAGATCAAATCCTTCTTCGAGACAACCTTCGGGCTTGCCAAGGATGGAGAGCTAGGAAAGGGTTTCAAAACAATGCTACGATATGCCGTAATCTGCCACGACTTCAAAAACGACGTCAAGGTCCTACAGCGCTCCGAGCGCGTGGGCGTCTTCCTCTTCTGGCCGCTGGGAAAACTCTTCGGGTACAGTTCAAGATATTCAGGCAAGCCGACTGCCCCGACGTAAATTAGATATCTTCACTCGATTTTTCCGGATCGAAAGGCAGGCTTCCCGCCAGACTCAATTCCCCGCTGGTCTGGACCAGCCAAAGCCCAAATTTGCCACCGCCTCTAATCCAGTGTAAGAATCATCGCAAGGGAACTTAGTTAGGTAAACACTGGACGACCGAAACACTTAACCCCACAAAAAACCGTACGGGTAGCTATACCGTGCCATCGGTGTAATTCTTGAGAATCATAATGAAATTGTTTTTCCTCTTTATACTATTGACGGGATTGGTCTTCGCGGTTCCATCAGGCAGCTGGACCGGTGTGACATCAGCCGCGACAACACCAGACTTTACAATGTCCGCCCATCCAAACATGCTCACGATTCCACAAGGCTCAGCCGGAAAAACCATGATCCTCCTGACGAGCCTTAACGGTTTTCAAGGAAACGTGACTCTCAGCCCGCCAGTGTCATGCTTGGCAATTGGCTGCCCCCAGTACACCATTAGCCCGACAGTCGTCAAATTAGCCCCGAACCAAAACGCGACAGCCGGCTTCACGATCTACACCTTCTCACAGACACCCCTTGCAACCTACAATGTGGCCGTGACCGGCACGAGTGGCAACCTCTCCCACTCTGCACCCGTCACATTTACAGTCGTGGCCTCCGGCCCTCCGGATTTCACAATCTCAGCCAATCCGCCGAGCCAAACAGTCATTGCGGGCAATACCGCCAAGTCCCAGATCGCACTGACCAGCATCAACAGTTTCAATGGAACCGTTAAGCTCACAACTTCACCTGCACCACTCTGCGTCTCATGTCCAAATTGGGGCATCAGCCCGTCGAGCGTCGACCTCTCACCCGGCGGAACTGCCACCTCGACCCTCACCTTCACCACAACCGGCACTCCACCTACCAACTGGGTCGTAAAAGTGACCGGAACAAGCGGCAGCACATCACACAATGTCAATGTAACCTTCATCGTGGTCTCGTCCACTCCAGCTCCGGACTTTACAATGACCGCCAACCCTAGTAGTCTCAATATTCCCGCGGGCACCACGGGCAAATCGACAATCACTCTTACGAGTCTCAACGGTTTCAGCGGAACCGTGAACCTTTACACGTCCCCGTCCCCGCTCTGCCCATCACCCGCATGCAGCACTTGGTCTATAGATCCGACAAGTGTCAATCTCGTTCCTAACGGAACGGCCACCGCAACTCTCTCAATCTTTGACGGGACCCAGGGAGGGTACGGCAATGTCACCGTCTACGGAAACACCGGCAACCTTACACACTCCACAATCGTGTCATTCAAGATCACCCCATCCCCAGACTTTACAATCACACTCAGCCCATCCTCCCAAACCGTCAGAAAAGGCTCCACCACAACGTTCACGATACAGGTAACAGGAACAAACGGCTTCAACAATACCATCGACCTAACCGCAACCATCGCGCCTATCACACGTCATGGTCCGGCAATCTCTCTACCCTCGCCCGTCGGCCCCTATTCCACTTCAACCCTCACTGTTTCAACAACACGCAACACGCAACTAGGCACGTACACGATCACGGTGACCGCCACCAACGGCTCACTGACGCACACCTCTACCGCGACAGTAACGGTTACAAGTTAGACCCACATCCTCCTAAGCCGACCTAACCGGAGTCCCTAGTCCGACCTAAAATGCGCATACGGTGCGATGCCCTCGTCCTGTGACGAAGCAGATGAGAATCCAGTCCTTTTAGGATAATTCAACCCACTAGAATCTTCGCGAAGAGATTGAGCATTTGATTAACGGACTGAAGGAGTTTGCATTATCACGGGGTCTATTCGACAGACTTGCCAGACTGGTGGGGTTGAGGTCTCCTCATGCTCAAACGAGCCTTTGAAGATCTTCGACCGTATCTCTGGCCAATCGTCGTCCTGCTGATAATATCTCTGACAGCAGTACCGATAACCCTGATCTTTCCCCTGCCCATCAAGTTGTTAGTTGACAGCGTTCTCGGTTCTCAGCCGTTGCCCGGATATCTCACAGTTTTCGTTGGATCCCAACTCTCCAAAAGTCTCACCCTATGGCTTGCGATCATCATACTCATGGGAACCGCTGTCCTGACTTACCTGCAGAACCTGGTGAATGTCTGGTACACCAACAAGGTCGGAAATCGGATGACACTTGACGTCCGGGCCCGTCTCTTTCGCCAGATGCAGCGTCTTTCCATTGCCTACCATGACACCATGGGGGCGGCAGACTCGGCATATCGTACTCTCAACGATGCCCCAATGCTGCGTTCGTTCGGAATCGATAGCATGATTCCCCTGGCTACCTCCATCCTGACTATTGGCGCAATGATTCTTGTCATGGTCTACTTTGACTGGCAGCTTGCCCTAGTCGCGCTGCTCGTGTCTCCCGTGATGTTCCTTCTCACCTTTGTATTTCGGCCACGGATTCGCGCTGGATGGCGGAAGTTCAGGGCCTCAGAAAGCGCCGCTATGGCAGTGGCCCAGGAGAGCCTAGGCGCCTCCAGATTAGTGAAATCGTACGGTCAAGAAGAGCGAAAGAACGAGCAGTTAGTCTCTCACTACAATGCGAGCCTGTCCGCTCAGCTCAAGGTACAGGTAGACAGCGCGGTTTACAGTCTACTCGTGGGCATTGTGACAGCTGCCGGTTTGGCGGCCGTGTTCTACATCGGAATAGGCCATGTTCAAGCAGGCGTGCTGACGCTCGGGAGCCTTCTAGTCGTAAATTACTATGTGACCCAGCTCTACGGTCCCCTAAGGAACGTAGGCCAGTCAATACTTGACATTCAGATGTCGCTGACTGGAGTAGAACGATATCGTGCCGTTCTCGACGAGAAGCCCGACGTACCCGAGTCGCCCAACGCGCTTCCACTAGCGAGAGCTAAAGGCAAGATTACCTTCCAGAAAGTATCGTTCGAGTATACGAAGGGCCATCCGGTACTCAACGACGTATCCTTCGAACTGCCGTCGGCCAATTGTCTCGGCGTAGTTGGACCGACCGGTTCAGGCAAGACCACACTGTCGACCCTCCTGCTACGCCTCTTCGACCCAACTGATGGCGTAATTGCTCTGGACGATATCGACCTGAAAGACTACAAGCTGGCGGATCTCCGAAACCAGTATGCAGTCGTCCACCAGGAGACTGTACTCTTCTCAACGACCGTAGCCGAGAACATTCGCTTCGCCCGGCCCAATGCAACCATGGACGAGGTTATCGGAGCAGCAACTGCCGCGAAAGCTCACGACTTCATCACAAGTTTACCAAACGGATACGACACCTTGGTCGGCGAGCGAGGAATGAAGCTCTCCGGCGGAGAACGTCAACGCATATCACTAGCTCGCGCATTTCTCAAGAACGCGCCCATCCTCATACTCGACGAGCCTACCAGTTCATTGGATGTTCATACTGAAGCGGCTATCCTCGAGACAATTCAGGAACTGATGAAAGGCAAGACCACCTTGATGATAGCCCATCGCCCAAGCACGCTAAGGAACTGCAACATGATTTTGGTGCTAGAAGAGGGTAGAGTGGCTCGAATGACGACTGAAGTCGATTTGGTAATCTCTGGCATGCAGACCCCAAATCTACAGATATGACCCATTGCCAGTTACGTCAAATTTGACCGACAATCGAGAGAGATTGAGAACGTGATTAACGGACTGAAAGAGTGGTTGTTACAGTTGCCGGATGTTGTGGAGGCACCACATAGTTTCGGCGGAACTGAGTATCAGGTTAACGGCCGCCAGTTCATGCACAACCATGGTCCAAGATATTTGGATATACATTTGTCGCGGGAAGACCAGCAGCGGGTACTCCGTGAGGGCAAGGCTGAGCGGCACCGGTTCACACCAGCGCGGGCGGGATGGGTTACCTTCCACGTACGATCCGATGGAGATGTTGAGACAGCGAAGGAATTGATCACATTGGCCTACAATGATGCTCGGAAGACAACTGCGTTTCGAAAACAACGCCTCTCTTCACAGTAGTCCGCTCGAAGCCTCCAGAACCTACAAGGTAGAAGTGCGTCCCGAGAATCTAAGAGACCAAAGATCGAGGGACTCAGGGACACCAGACTGGGCTGAATGAACAGTTCGTGTATGTTAGAGTAAGAAGCTCGTAGCCAAGTGACGGGTTAGGCTTTGAATATCAGCACTGTTGCGACTCATCGATTGGACGGTTCATAAGCTGGGACCCGTATCGAAGCGTTTCGCTCTTGACTCTATCTGAGAGGGCTTGGAAACATATTCGCGAAAGACATCCTGAGGTCTCTTCCTACAAGCAGCTGATTGGGGAAGTGTTGGCAAAGCCCGAGATTATCGTAAAAGGGCAAGAAGGCTGAGTTGAAGGCAGTTAGATTCGTCCCAAAGACGCATCTTGGACCTAAGTATCTTGTAGTGGTCTATCGAGAAGATTCGGGCCAGAAGCGTATAATAACGGCCTTCACATCAGATCCGAAGAAGCTGAAAGGCGAAGTAGTATGGAGAGCATAGTACTGAAACCAAGCAAGCTTGATGTCGAGTACGACAAGGAGAGCGATGTACTCTACATTTCTACGGGCAAACCCCGGGAAGCTGACGATAGTATCGAGCCGCAAGAAGGTGTTGTGATTCGAACCAGAAAGGGCGAGCTTGTCGGAATCACAATAATCGGGCTTCACACCTATCTTTCCTGAAAGAGAATTTAGCAATAATGCCCTCACCGTAGGCTATCCTGCCTTTCTTGAATGGTATAGGAACGATGATTGGAGACTGAACGCTCCCCTGATCTGCGGTCTTTCCCAAGGATGCTTGCCTCGTGCCCGAAGGCTACGAATGGATATCGGACTTTTACTAGCTATGGCTATAGTACCTTTTATATACGTCCTATGAAAATAGTTGCTTTCTAACCGAGGATCAGAAGTTTGTCTCCATCGTTTTGGAACATTAGAGAAAGAGTTGGAGGAAAGATCCGTCGTCCTTCGAGTCTGAGCTTTACCCGCGCCGCCGGAATCCTGTTGATTTTGACGCTTACGATGAGCCCTTACCTTTCGCAAGTCTCCGGTGCAAAGCCTCCGCCTTCGCCTCAACCATCAAACTCGACGACCTGGGCCAAGGAGTACAATATCCCGTATGATTACGCTGCGGCCTACAGCGTTTCGCAGCTGTCCAGTGGTGGTTATGTCGTGGGAGCCTTGTGTACCGCAGCTGCGGTAACCACTCCCAACTGCAACACACTCTCAGAGCCAACTGCAATGGTCATGATGGTCGACTCAAGCGGAAATATTCAATCGCAGACTCAGTACGACTACACGCGTTATCCCTACTCTACAGCATTGGACCTTATCCGTCCAACCTCGGACGGAGGCGCTATCTTCGCGGGCAACGCTCAATTCGGCTGTCCCGCAACCGGACAGACCAGCTGTGCTGCGATCGTCAAAGTGGATTCGAACGGGAAGGTGCAATGGGCAAACGACCTGCAATTCTCGACCAGCTCCACCTACGGCCCCCTCACATGGCCTCTCGACCTCCAACAAACCACCGACGGAGGATACGTCATAGCAGGCTACACCTTCGCCCCGGCGTCGATCTACAACCCGTTCGTCGTGAAACTAAGCTCAACAGGGCAGATACAATGGCAACACGTCTTCGCTGACCCGAACAGCCAGTACTCCGCAGCCTACGCGATCCGGCAGACACCTGACGGCGGCTATGTGGTCGCCGGCGAGATATACTACAACCAGATACTCGTCTTCAAACTCGACTCGACAGGTACGCTACTCTGGCAGCACGTCTACGCCATAGGAACAGACAGTTACGCTGAGACCTTGGGGTTGACATCTGACGGTGGCTTCATCCTCGGCGGGCTAGTATCCACAAGTACTGCAACATCGTACAGCAGCAGTGTCTTGCTTCTAAAGCTCGACTCAACCGGCAACCCGCAATTTGCCAAGACCTATACCCCATCCGGCAGCATCAGCGACCTAGCAATCACGGGCGCACAACAAACCACTGATGGAGGATACGCGTTCGCGGGATACTACTTCCAAAACACAATCTACAACGAGCGAGCATGGCTGGTCAAGACGGACTCCACCGGTAAAGTGCAATGGGACAAGATCTATGGTGCGGACGTTGAGTATTCTGATAGAAAATTCCTGTCTTTCCAGCAGACGAGCGACGGAGGGTTCATAGCCGCAGGCTTCACCAACCAATACAACAACGGGTACACCTCGATGTGGCTGGCAAAAACTGACTCCAACGGGAACATCTCGAACTGTAGCGATGTTAAAGCAGCATCAGACACGAGCGGTTCGGTCTCAGTGAAAATCTCGAACTCAGATATTGGAGCGGTCAATGATGGCTTCTCCTACTTAGCCGACACACTCTCGTCCTTGGCAGGACCCTTCACAGCAACAAAGGAATGCTAGTCAACCCTTCCTGTTATGCCTCCTGCGCAGATCTTCTGATATCCAAACTGGCTCACTGTAATCGACCATTTTCTGAACCTGACTTTCGACGTCACGTCTCCCGTCTATCATCGCGGTTGAGATTCTCGCGAGTGTCGCTCTATTCCATTGATCTTTTGCATCGTCAGTGCGACCGAGCTGAAATCCATCTCTCCCTGACCCTGGTTCACACAGGTCATGAAAAGCTGTTTCACCAGGCTTCCAGCAGGAAGAGCCACCTTCTGTCGCGTTGCCTGGTTCTCGGCCAGTGTTAGATCCTTCAACAACATGTTCACCGTGAAGAGCGGAGAATAATCTCCCTTTGCGATCAAGGGTCCCTTAACCTCCGAGAAATAGTTCTTCTGAACTGTCTTGTTGAAAGCATCAACGAAGACTCCAGGCTCGAAGCCTAGCTTCTGCGAGAGGACGAACGCCTCTGAGAAGGCCAGCCCGATGGTTCCGAGATGGAGGTTGAGTATGAGCTTCATCTTATGACCACTGCCAGGTTTTCCGAGATAGATGACGGTGGAGCCGAGCTGGTTGAGAAGTTCTCGGTTCTTCTCGAACACGCTCTCGTCGCCTCCGACGAGCAACGCCAAATGCCCTTGGGCGGCCATGTCTGGGTTGCCTATGACTGGGGCATCAAGCCTATCGACCCCTGACTTCTTTGCTTGCTTGCTTGATGGGAAGCGTCTGGGTCGATGGTGCTCATCTCGATCCAGAGAGCTCCCCTCTTCATCCCATGCAACGCCCCATCCTTTCCCATGACGATGATTTCGACCACGTCCTGGTCTGTGAGAGAAGTAACGACAACATCAACAGACTTGCCCAGCTCGTAGGGGGAAGGATGTGCTATTGCTCCCTTTGCAACTAGCTCACGCAGTCTCTCTTTGCTTCTATTGTAGACGTGGACCTCGTGTCCTTTCAAGAGAAGGTTTAGTGCAAACGCGCTTCCCATCTTTCCGAGACCTAAGATTCCCAGCTTTGTCATTTGGACGACACCCTCCAGTCCAAGTAATCCCCCTTTACGGCTTTAGAAGCGTTCCTGGGAAAAAGTCGCTGACGATTAGACCACTTCCCCCAGCTTCGATCCTCAAATCCTGCTTCTTTTGAAACTGTGATTAGGCGTTAATCGATACGCATAGCCTGGAATAGGCTCAGCTGGCTGACCCGTCTAAGTTCTTGCTCGCGGCCAGTCTATGTTGTGGAGTACCTGTCGAGGGAGGATGCTGTCTGGAGGTGTTCGATCCGTTCGGTGATGCTGGGAAGACCTGCAAGGCGACGGCCGCCTCTGCCAGTCTTCAACCTGTCAATATCATCAAGACCCATCATATCGATCTTCTTCAGCACGTTCAAAAACGAGTCTTTTCCAATCAGCGCCGACACTTGCGTGTCCGCTTCTAGTCTAGCCTTCTTCAAATCCCTACTATAGCTCCTGCCGCCCAGGTATGCTAGTGGTAGGACGAGTATTGGGTAGAGGAAGATTATCCATGCCATTTGCAACAGGATGGCAACAGAAATCGGAACGGCTAGGGAAATTATCAAGGGCACCCCTGTGAGCAAAAATGCCCTACCCCTCAATGTTCGTCGTATCTTCTTCTCAAACAAGAGCGAGGAAGCGACCAAAGGCCGCCACTCCTCAACTGTCAGCTTTCCCATCATACGTGCCGGCATTACCATAGAATGGCGAAGAAAAGTACACCAGTCGGAAGGAACAGTCCGGGCACTACGGCCCGCCGGGATCCACTCCATCCACCGAATATCCCTGATATTGAGCGCGACAATATCGAGCTGTTGGCCGAGACCACTAGCAACTTCTAGGAGCTTAGGATCATCAGGACTAGTCGGAAGAGACCTTCGAAACCGGCTCAAACCCAGACAACTAAACTTTCCATCAGCCGAGAATTAAAGATCGAGGGTCCTTCTTTCGGCTTCCCCTCAAACTTGGTACTTTTTCTTCCTCCTTGCTTGACGCACTCGGCGGGCGACAACCGGGACCATGCTTAGGGCTCCTAGTATGGCCGACCAGTATCCAACAGCCGCGATGACGACGAGGGCTGCGCATGTATTGGTCACACAAGCTATCGTTTCCTGTCCTCGAACGTGGAGATTACCCGCGATTACCCCTGAGCCCCAGAAAATAGCCACACCGAGAACAATGATGATTGCCCGTCCACGGAAGCCTATCTTCGGCATTCGAGACGGTCTTGGAGGACCTACAAACCGCTGGTCCCTCAACTCCTCCATCCGCTTGCTAATGCTTGGACTCCAGAACGCCGAAAACCGATCGGCGAGGCTTGACAGTGTTGCCCTCGGATCGAGACCTTGCATCTTCTCGAGAACAAGTGTTACTTGTTCGGTTCCGAACTGACTGGCCGCGTTTCCGTCCAGTTCGAACTCCCACGTTCTCAACGATCTCCTGACCCAGAGTAGAGATAGCAAGATCGCGGCGCTCGATGCTGGGAAAACGAGAATCGGGCCCCATGGTCTTCCGACAAAAATGTAGAAGAGGATGAGGAGAGTCGCAAACGCGCCAAGGATCATTAGAGCCATCACTCCGAGCAACCTAGACATCCTCCCTGAATTGAAGGCCTTAAGCCTCAACAAGTGCATGTCAATCAGAATCCTCCAGTCATCAAGCGACAACTTTCCCTTCAGATATTCAGGAAACATAAGCTCGGCCAATGGAATACCTAGGGGCCCAAGCCAGAACTCTCGCGAGATCACCGGCATCGTGATCATCCAGCCTACGCCGCCGCGAACGAACCTTCCCCAGACAATCTGCCTGTACCAGAAACGCGAGTCCAGCCGCACAGCTATCTCTCGAGTCAATTGCAAAAGCGCATCATCTTCTGGGCTAGGACCAGTCTTGATTCGGTCATACCATCTCAGAGGACGAAGCTTGACCAAGGGTCCATACCACACTTGCCCGCCGTCGTAATACACTTAGTGGAATGATAGCCGAGAGAATATACCGGCCGGAAGATGACGATATCTATCCCTTGTGGGACAAGACCAGTATAACCTCAATGAAAGTCTCCAACTCCCGGATTCCATAGGCCAGACACTTGGCAGGCCTCTATTCCTATCGTGAGCCTGATAGTCAAATCACGTGCTTGAAAACATCCCGGTGCCCATTTTCTATCTGATATTGTGAGGGTCAGCATCCTCCTATGGTTAAGTTGAACTCGACTATTTCTCAGCTTCTGCTATGCCAAGGAATCGTGGTTTTCGTTTTCAGGTTGGAAGGGTGCGACAACTAGCTCGTTACCCGCAGCGGCAGTTGCCGACTGTGACATTATTTCCTCCTTGAGTAACATGATTGCGAAATAGTTCGCGTCACTTGTATGTCATAGGCTTGGCATTCAGTTTTCTCTCCCATGGAAATCTCGGGGGCACTCGGGGATGGCTCCTCGTCATTATACTCTTCTTAGGAATCTTCTCGACTGTTGAAGCTTATACTGGCGGAGATCTGCCCGTCCGGCTCGGGCTTGCGGCCGCGTCCCCCACTCCACCTCTCGTTAGAGGCTGGGCCGGGATATTCGCAGACAGTCAATCCCTACAGGCCAACCTGGACATCATCAAAGCGAGGGGCTACAACGGTTTTCGTTGCATGATTTACAATTCAGACTTAGGCAGAACCCCCTCCATCGCCTCAATAGTTAACGCTGTTAACGTTGCCAAGGCTAACGGATTATGGATCATTCTCGACCATCACGCTTACACTGACAGTTTCGACACAGACCCTCACTGGGACCAGGTTGTTGCGGCGGTCAAGGACCTGTACCCTCAGATTATTTGGCAGCCGCAGAACGAGCCTGCCTACAGCCTGCCCACTCTAACCACGATGTATCAGAACTGGATAAACAAGGTAAGGGCTGCGGGAGATACTCACTGGATTGTCGTGAGCATCGACTATCAGGGCTACGGAGCGCCAGGAGACTCAAGCTTCCTATCCCAATTCCCCCAGGTCACAGACCCCCTCAACAAGATATTCTATGATTTCCACGACTACTACTTCTACCAGTACCATCCAGCATGGAGCGTATCCGATGCACAGGCCTATGCGGACAACGTGCCGGTTGCAGTCAAAAGCCTCATCTCAGCCTACGGACGCCCGGTGCTGATCACGGAGACTGGAGCCGATGCCTCCGGAGGAGGCAGCTGGCCCCCCGACACGGTCGTCGCGGGAAGCGCAGGATACGCACCGGAATCCCTAGCCTACGTCAGCAGACAGATCTCCGACTTGCACGCGATCAACACTGGTTACATGCTGTGGACCGCGGACGACTGGACAGGCACACAGGGCGCAGGCACCACAGGAGCCTTGAACATCTGGGGCCAATACCTTCCACTTCCCACCAGCTCTCTCAACCCTCCGCTAACCGGGTCCTTCAACTACCAGCCTAGTCAAATATTCCCGAACACCACAGTCACCTTCAGCGCAACAGCCAGCAACGGCAACTCCCCCTATACTTACAGCTGGGTCTTCGGAGACGGAACAACAGGGACCGGAAAACAAACAACGCACAAGTTTTCGACAACCGGAACCTACAACGTTACCCTCACGCTAACTGACTCCGCCCAGGCCCAATCCACAACCAGCCAGTCCGTAACGGTGGTTCAACCCCCGCCACCCTCTGGCTGGATAGGTGTCGTGACCCAGAACACATCGCTCTTCGGCGTCGCGCTCGTCGGACTAATCGCGGGTCTGACTTTGACGATGTTGATCGAGAGGAAACGTCGAAAGAACCGGCTCGGCCCGAACAATCTCCTATGACTATCTTGCCTGCTCAAGTCCCGCGTCGGCAGAGGAATAGTTTCGGCTAGCTAACCCGTCTAAGTTCTTGCCCGCGAACATTGAAGAAAAGATAGTCTCGGGTCTGGATTACATCGGGCTGGCTCCTGGATTCGTGAGAGAAGTCTTCGATGTCTATGAGACCTGGGAGGGCAAAGAGTCCGTTCCGATGAAGGTCAAAGAGCTGATGCTGATTTTCCGGATAGAAGTCCGCAAACGCTACAACCCATACGTCCCCCCGGAAAAACCATAGACCAAGATACTCCGGGACGCCAGACTCGACTGAACGAATCAGAACACTGAACTCATTCCGACTTATTTCTGTAAAGTATCATAAGCCGACTCGGTATTTGGGAGAGGTGGATTTGTCGAGGCAGGGAGATCGGACACATCGACATCCTCGACCGCGACTAGAGACATTGTCCGATCTGATCTACGGACTCTCCCTGTCGATTGGCGCGATCAGCCTGGTCATAACCAACAGCCAAGCATCAGAGCGGAAATGATATCGACAGGAACATTCTAGAGTTTCTCTTCGTTTTCTTGATCCTGATTACCAGCTGGATAATCTACACCAGCGACATGTCGGTTCTGCCTCTCGAGACACGTCTCGTAACATTCCTAAACGTAGTACTCTTGATTCTTGTCGCGATCATTCCGTACTTGTTCGACCAAGCAGTGTCCCGGTACAATACTCTCGATATCCAGAGCTACGCGTCAACCCTGTTCACTTTCGACTATGCGGGTTCTCTGTTCATCATGGCTGGATTTGCACATTTGATCGCACAGGAAGAGAAGCAACTCGTTGACAGTGACCAAGTGATAAGGTTCCGAAGGATTCGAAAGAGACTGACAATCCTGACCATTTTAGTGCTTCTCTCTCTCGCAGTTCCGTGGGACTGGCTCTTTCTCGGAGTACACGTTAGGCTCTTGATTTGGTGTGTGCCGATCATCTCATTCTGGGTCAACCGTATGACGACCATACCGATTAGAATCGCTGTCACATCGAAGCCTGCATAGAATCCCTTCTGATTGGTCACGCCTCTAAGCGGTGGATGATCTGCCTCGCACGATGCTGTGAGAGGAGAAAAACCAGTAGAAAGCCCGCTACCGACAGTATCACAAAGAAGGGAACAGTCGTTTTGAACGCGTCTATGTACGAGGTCGGTGATTGTTGTCCGTTGAGAAAGCGGTAGTAGAGGTGTCCGAAGAGAGAGATGCCGACTGTGTTCCCGATCTGGAACGAAGTAGAGACTACTCCTGATGCTTCCCCCGCCTCTTGGCTTGGAACACCGGAAAGTATGACTCCCAGTAGTGGTGACAGCGCAAACCCTGCACCGGCTCCGAATACTATGAGTGGAGGCGATAGCTCGTAGAGGGTGAGGCTTGCTCCGTATGAGTTGAGGGTTAGTATTATCCAGCCTAGACCTGCTGTTTGTAGGATGTATGCGAGGCTGAGGACGCGGTTTCCGAAGCTTCGGATGAGTCGTGGCCCGAGGAGTGAAGCTGTGATGAAGCCAATGTTGAGCTGGGCGAATGAGAGCCCGGAGATTATGGGCGAGAATCCGAGACCCGACTGTAGGAACAGGACGAGCGTGAAGAAGAGCCCGCTGGCTGTGACATAGTATAGAAGGGTTAGTGGTATACCGACCGCGAACGACCGGTGCTTGAAGAGATCCATATCGACCAGTGGGTCTTCTCCGTTCTTTGTCCTCTTGCGCTCGTAAATGACGAAGAGGGCTAGCACTGGAAACGATAGTATGAGTAGCATTATCATCCAATTCGGCCAACCGGTCTGTTGACCCTCAGCGAGCGGTAGGACCAGCGAGACAAGAAAGAGCGATATCAGTCCAACACCCGGCAAGTCTAACTTAGGTGCTCGTTCTGTTCTAGAAGGGTGTAGAACTAAGAATCCGGCCAGAACCCCGATAATGCCAACAGGTACGTTGACTAGGAAGATAGGTCTCCAAGAGAGACCGGCTAGGTTGAGTTGTATGAGGAGGCCTCCAACGATGTTTCCGGTAATTGCGCCTATCCCGCTGGTAGCGGCGAACAATCCCAGCGCCAAGGAACGTTCGGACCCTTTGAAAGTGACCTGAATAATCGACAAGACCTGGGGATACATGAGCGCCGCGCCAAGACCCTGAAGCGCGCGAGCTCCGATGAGAACTGCGGCCGAAGGTGCGTAACCCGCTAAAGCAGAGGCAACAGTGAAGACTGTCATACCGGATAGGAAGATCCGTTTCCGGTCTAGAATATCACCAAGACGGCCTCCCGTTATCAAGAAGACAGCATAGACGAGCGAGTAAGCTGATACCACGAGCTCAAGATCAGCGACACCAGCACCGAGACTGGTCTTAATTGAGGGAAGGCCCTGAGTCACAATAAACACGTCCAGAATAGCCATAAATGAGCCAACCAGTACAACCCCTAGAATCAACCAGCGTCTCCGAAGAGCCAGCGCCGTAGCCGTCTCGGCCACCCTCGCCGGTTGTGGCAACTCAAGTTTGGTCGAAAACTTCGAGCTTCCCGGGTCGAATCTGGACCCGCTCTCCCCAGTCTGCCACCTGAGGCTAACCCGACGAGTCTGAACCCATGGCATTTCCAGCAAGGACATAATGCAACCCGATGGCTGATGCCTTTCTTGTCTAGCCATTCCATCGCTAGTCACGCTGCACGTTTCGTTGATCCTACTCTGGCTCGCGAAATAGTTTAGCTTATCACAGGAATTTCATGAGAGCGTCGGTCGTTTCCCTAGGGCGCTCCTCCATGACCCAGAGTCCCGCATCCTTGAGAACGACAATCGACACATCTGACGCTACCCAGTTTGACCTGCTGCCGTAACAAATTCCACTTTGCCTTTTCACCGGCGATCACGAGCAACGAAATGCCGAGCTTCGTCTCCGAAAGCAGCGCGAAATCCCCCGCCGTCTTCCTTGGCCGACACTTCAGTGGTTCATGGGAGCGATTTCCTTCTCGAGGTATCCAGGGTGGTGGTTCGGGGTTTCTTCCAGATCGACATCCCATTCCACAATGTATCGTAGGCCATTCCGTGTCTTCTTTGTCGACATTATCGTGCCAATCTTACGTTCTGCCACAAGTCGTGGGGTCTTGACCCATACCCTGTCGCCCGGTTTGAGTTTCTCCATCGTGTCACCTCCCGAAATCGCGTATAACTTGCGCTTCCGAGAATGTTCTGTTAGGGATCGATTCGGTATATAACATTTTATACACTGGGTCGCAAATTCTAAGCCCCATAGGTTCCTAGCAATGTTTTCTCCATGTCAATCGATACTTCCTGTCATGCTTCTGCATAGGTGGTAAGTCCTTACCTAGCCGTTATTCCCGGGAAAACTGGTTCTGGACAGTTCACACAAGGAATGAAGTTTCGGAATGCTTTGTTACCGACGGGTACCGAGATCTCGGTAATTTCGACCGGCCTAGGTTCTGGGCCGGACGAGCGCGGCTTTGAGGAAAGGGTCTGGTTGGGCCGAGAGTGCCGAGTGGTTGCTTATTCGTAGTGCAACTTCCCTCAAAGGTTGTTGCAGCGTGGACTGCGCAATATTGTCTTTAACCCATTCTGGCACGATCACAGCTCTCAACAACTCTTGCACTGACACGCCTCTCTCCCTTGCTTCCGCCGATATTGTTTGGTATGGTTCTTCCCGAATGGATAACATGAATTTGGCGATGGCTGGTGACCTCCGCCTTTTCCTCTTGCCGATCGTGTAGGTATATAACAATTTATACACTGTCCCACAGCTCGGCCGATGTCCGTTTCGATCGTCTAGAGAATTTTCATAGGCCCGCCCCTTCTATATGCTCTGAAGGGCTGGTCGAGAATCGCATAGCCATGGAAATCAATCAACGTCTCCAGATGCTTGGGATCGGTTAGCTTCGAAACATTGTATCCGCAGAGGATAGTCATGTTCTCCTTCACCCTGCGCCCGATATTCTGTTCTAAGTCCATGAGCCCCTTAGCTAATCCGTTTTGTAAGAACCAAGAGTAGTCTTCCACCGCGATTCTGGTAGGAAGACTGGTATCGTTTGATGCGTGGACCTCGGCCATCCAACCCCTTATCTTCTTGATCGCTTCAGTCTTCTCTAGACCTGAGACATCTTTTTGCACCAAATTGTTCACCGATTCCAATGCTGAAGGTTTCACGGAGAATAGGCCCTTTGGGGCTTTGCCGGTTGCGCCCGGATCGAAGAATTCTGATAAGACCATGTCGAGGAATGTCTCTTCCTCCCAGAGGAAGATGGCGTGCTCGTTTTTCGGCATATGTCGAACGCGTGATTCAAGCATTTCTGCTTCGTGAATCTCGCTCAGCATCTGGTTGATTCTCTCGGCTTTTGAGGTGAGGGGGGAAAAGTTGAGGACGTCTAGAGTTTTGGTCAATATCTTGTCTCTATTGCTACGGGCTTCGTCCAGCTTAGGTGGCCGGCGGCCACTCCTTCCGTCCTTGTCTATTATCAGAGCGTCTCCTTCGATCCTCACCGTAAGATCCTCATCAGTGTGGAATGGAAAGGTGCTGTCTTCGACTAGGTCCTTGGCGAGGTATATGGTGTGTCGTGGGCCGACGCGGTGGATCTTTGCTTCTGCGTGAGTAACCATCTCTTATCAACTATGAAGGAGGCGGTCGAGGACTCATTGCGCTCTCAACCGTCGTTGTATAGGTTGTGGGGTCGTTCTTTTATATTCTGCGAGGCCGAGTTTGCTACGAGAATTATCCTCAAGCGTTTGCTGATTGGCCCAAAAACTCGCTGAGCGAAGACGTGTGAAGAAGAGGCATGTGGGTGCCCGTGAGGGGAAACTGGTTTCTCGGCCCGCGGAGTCAGCGACACGAAAGAACGCGGAGGTCCTTGTCCGTGATCGAACTCGTGACGATTCGTTCTCAATAGTGGGGGTCGGTGCTTCTGCGGGGGGACTCGAAGCCTTCACGCAGCTGCTGCAAGAGCTACCTTCAGGCATTAACATGGCACTGGTACTGGTACAGCACCTTGACCCAACCTACAAGAGCTTGTTGACCGAGCTTCTCTCCAGGACAACCAAGCTGGCGGTGGAAGAGGTTACTGACAGGACCCGGGTGAAGCCTGGACATGTCTACGTGATTCCGCCGAACACGACTATGATGATTTCCAAGCGTGTTCTACACCTCACCCCTCGTGTCGAGGTTGGTAGGCATACTCCCATCGACCAATTTCTGGAGTCCCTCGCTCAGGACCAGAAGGGCAGAGCGATCGGTGTCATACTCTCCGGAACCTCCATGGATGGTATTCGTGGGCTGAGGGCCATCAAGGATGAAGGGGGAATCACAATTGCCCAAGACGAGAAGTCGGCCAAGTACTACGACCTTCCCCGGAGTGCAGTCGCGGCAGGTTGCGTCGACCTAATCCTTCGGCCACAAGACATCGCGCAAGAGCTTGTCAAGCTGAGCCAGCATCCCTACGTGCCTTACCTGGAAACTGAAACGGCGGAGAAGCTCTTACCGCAGAGCGACCTCGACAAGATCTTCGGTCTACTTCGAAAAGCGACCGGGGTTGATTTTGCAGATTACAAACATGCAACCATAAAGCGACGGATTCTGAGACGAATGCTTATCCTCAAGACGAACAAGATGGAGGATTACCTGAACAACCTAAAGACAAACCCGGGCGAATTGAGTTCCTTGTTCCAGGACATTCTAATCAATGTGACCGGATTCTTCCGCGAGCCTCAAACCTTCGACGCGTTGAAGCAGGAAGTATTTCCCAGCATTATGAAGAAAAGGTCCGCTGACGACCCCATCAGGATATGGATTCCAGGCTGCTCGACCGGAGAAGAAGTCTACTCGCTAGCCATCTGCCTCGTGGAGTACCTGGACCATTCCCCGGTTCACCCGTCGATCCAGATCTTTGCAACCGACGTGAATGAGACAGTGTTGGAGAAGGCTCGGCAGGGCGAGTACGCTGCATCCGCTTCGATATCGGCCGAACGTCTACGACGCTTTTTCGTCAGGGTGAATGGTTCCTACCAGGTAAACAAGTCGATTCGCCGGATGTGCGTCTTCGCCAAGCAGGACGTTACAGCGGACCCGCCGTTTTCGAAGCTTGACCTGATCATATGCCGGAACCTGCTGATCTATCTTGGGCCAGCTTTGCAAAGGAAGCTACTCCCAATATTCCACTATTCGCTCAAGTCTGCGGGGTTCCTTGTCTTAGGAGACTTTGAAACTGTGGGTGAGTTCGACAACATCTTCAAGGTGGCTAACAAGCACTTCAAGATCTATTCCAAAAGACCCGTGGTCACCCGTAAGCCCCTTGATTTTTCGACAACGTACATTGCTAAACCAGGACGGGTTGGCAAGCCGGCAGACAATCGACTGGCTGAGAGCCAAGTCCCAGAACCGGAAATTTTCAAGGAGGCGGACCGGATCTTGCTGACAAAGTACACGCCGGCCAGCGTCATCGTGAACAGTGAGCTGGAGATTATCCAGTTTCGGGGACGCACAGGTTCTTTCCTCGAGCCGGCACCTGGGAAGGCCAGTCTCAACGTTTTGAAGATGGCCCGCGAGGGCATGATGACGGACCTCAGAAATGTGCTAGACAGAGCGAAGAAGAGCGGCGAGATAGTTAGGAAGGAAGCGATCGCGATCAGGTCCGATGGGAAATACTTGGATGTGAACCTAGAGGTGGTGCCGCTGAAGACCAATCGAGCTCATCCCTGTTTTCTCGTGGCGTTCGAGGAAGCTTTGCCGAAGCCTGCTCCTTCAGTGACGTTGGGAAGGGCTGGAGGCGAGAAGAGTAGGAAGGAGAGGAGAGCGGAAGATCTCAAGCTTGTCCGGCTCCAGCAGGAGCTCTCTGCGACTAAGGATTATCTCCAATCGATCATCGAGGACAAGGAGGCGGCCAACGAGGAGTTGAAGGCTGCCAATGAGGAGATACAGTCTAGCAATGAGGAGTTGCAGAGTACCAACGAAGAGCTTGAAACGGCCAAGGAGGAGCTTCAGTCAACGAATGAAGAGCTGACTACTGTTAACGAGGAGCTTCAGAACAGGAACCTTGAGCTGACGCAGGTCAACAATGATATCACGAACCTCAACGCTAGTGCGAACGTGCCGGTCCTCATGATGGGAAGTGATCTGCGATTGCGTCGTTGGGGCCCGCTTGCCGATAAACTGTTCAATTTGAAAGCCAGCGATCTCGGCAGACCCATCTTTGACATCAACCTTGGTTTCCAGATACCGGATCTCAAAGAGACAATAAACGATGTAGTCGACAACGTCATCATCAAGGAGATAGAGGCCAAGGGTCCGCAGGGGCGCTGGTTTCTGGTCCGGATAGGACCATACCGGACAGCGGATAACAAGATCGAGGGAGCCGTCTTGGCCTTTGTCGATATCGACCGTTTGAAACAGGGTGAGGCGAAGCTTAGAGCACGTTCTGAACACTTGGAGGACTTGGTTGAGGAGAGATCTAGGATGCTAAGTAACACGACC